>MDSY01080731.1_pt1 | contig 219595 bp, 176 predicted proteins | sample 811131 | NCBI WGS metagenome assembly MDSY01 (sample SAMN05326643, study PRJNA326480) | marine metagenome | isolation source: seawater | place: Atlantic Ocean: South West | collected 2010 | reverse complement strand
GTACCGCTCCAAGCTTGATCGGTATCAAAACCATCATCACCTTGAGACCAAACGATAGCGTTTGTTACGTTAACAGATCCACCGAACCACTCGATACCATCATCTTGGTTGGCAACAACTTCAATATTTTCTATAACCGTACCAGAACCAACACCACCAAGAGTCAATCCGTTGATTTCGTTATCCTGTCCTATGGTAATACCACCGTGACGGATAGAGATATATTTAAGGATACCAGAGTTGTCTGCAGGATCCGTACCACCGTACTGTCCGTAAGACTCATCAGCAGGTAAACCTTCGATCTGTGCAGTTTCAAGATCACCGTTTACAGAGATAGGAGCGTTACCTAAAACGATAATACCACCCCAAAGACCTGTATCTGCGATATCTAAAGTACCTGTAGTCTCGCCTTGTGAAATACCGTCCAATACAGAAGTAAAGATGATAGGCTCGCTAGCTGTACCTTCAGCTATTAATGTAGCGCCTTGATCTACAACAAGTGCAGAAGCAAGAGTTTCCAATCCTTCTTCACCTTTAATAATAGTACCAGCCTCAATAGTAAGGGTTACACCTTCATCAACAATAACTCTACCATCTAATATGTATATGTTTTCTGATTCCCATGTTTGATCTTCAGTTAAAACACCGGTTAAAGTAATTACTTCACCTTCTTCAACTATTGGATCGTCATCAGTTGTAGTTGGAGTGTCATCGTCGCTGCTACAAGAGGTAAGAGCAAATGACGTAATTGTCAATAGAGAGAAAATTAATTTTTTCATTTTGTCTTTTATTTTCATTAATGTTATGAGCACGTTGAATATGCTGTTTATTAAACACGGCAAAGAAAGAGATGGGTTGTAATGTTCGGGTTAGATCCATGTTAAACATTTATTTTGTTAATGTTATCTAAACGTTACTACATTAAATGAATGTTAACTACCTTATCAGTAATAGTATTATCTTTACTTTTGAGCGAATCAATCCATTTTAAAAACCATGAAAAAGAAGGATATTAGGATACTTTTAGTTGACGATGAACCAGACATCCTAGAGATTATAGGTTATAATCTATCCGCAGAAGGATACGACGTTTATACTGCTAAGAACGGTACGGACGGTGTTGCGAAGGCTAAGAAAAAACTGCCACATCTTATTATGTTAGATGTAATGATGCCAGAGATGGACGGTATAGAGGCCTGTGAAATCTTAAGAAGAACACCGGGTATGGAAAGTACCATAATAACCTTTTTGACCGCTAGGGGAGAAGATTATTCTCAAGTAGCCGGTTTTGATGCCGGGGCAGATGATTACATTACCAAACCTATTAAGCCCAAAGTTTTGGTAAGTAAGGTAAACGCACTTCTTCGAAGAATTAAAAATGAGGAGAACGTTCAAGAAGATATTACCAAGGTGGGTGATATTGTCATTAACAGGGAAGAATATAAGATCATCAAAAAAGGTAAAGAGATTATTTTGCCAAGAAAAGAATTTGAATTGTTGGCCTTGTTAACGTCTAAACCTAGTAAAGTGTTTAAACGAGAAGTCATTCTTGATAAAGTTTGGGGTAATGAAGTGGTTGTTGGTGGTAGAACAATAGACGTACATATTAGAAAGCTCCGTGAGAAAATAGGTGAAGACCATTTTAAAACCGTAAAGGGAGTAGGATATAAGTTTGTACTCTAAATGGCAGCGCCTTTACGTTCAAAAAAATCATATCGCTTTGCATTTCGATCATCGCTCTATATTGTAATAATCGGCATTTCTATATTGGCCGTATTACAATGGAGGTTTAGTACCATAAACTGGGGTATTTTGATGTTTGCGGCACTGTTTTTCTTTGTTATCTCTTTTATAACATTGCAGTTAAGGATAGAAAAATTCATTTATAAACGTATTAAGAAAATATACGATGATGTTGAATTGTTAGAGTCCAGTACCATACCCTCGTATCCTGTAACAACGGATATGAGAACCCTAACCGCAGAAATAGAAAAGTTTGCCAAGGACAAAAGAATTGAAATTGATACCTTAAAGATTCGTGAAGAATACCGTAAAGATTTTTTGGGCAATGTTTCCCACGAGCTAAAAACACCATTATTTACGGTGCAAGGTTATATAGAGACCTTGTTAGATGGTGCCATTGATGATAAGAACGTACGCAAGAAATATTTAATACGGGCAAATAAAGCAGTAGATCGTTTAATTTATATCGTAAAAGATCTAGACCTTATTACAAAGTTAGAAGTGGGGGATCTTAATCTTGAAAAACGTTCTTTTGATATTATAGATTTAATACAGAGTGTTTTTGATCTATTGGAAATGAAAGCGGCAAAGAAGAACATTACCCTTACTTTTGATATGGAATATATTGATCCCATATTTGTCTTTGCCGATAAAGAAAAGATTCAACAGGTTCTTACCAATTTGTTGGTGAATTCCATTAAATACGGCAACTTTAACGGTACTACAGAAGTGAGCGTAGAAAATCTTGTCAAGAATAAGGTTATTGTAAGGGTGACCGATAATGGAGAAGGTATACCGGCAGTACATATACCAAGACTTTTTGAACGTTTTTACAGGGTAGATCAAAGTGGTAGCCGTCGTGAAGGAGGTTCTGGCTTAGGGCTTGCCATAGTAAAACATGTTATAGAGGCACATGGCGAAAAAATCTACGTAGAAAGTGCTGTAGAGGTAGGATCTGAGTTTTCTTTTACATTAGAGAAAAGTATCGTTCAAATAGAAGAAGTACAATAATCGCTAACCCTTGCTTTTTTCTTAGATTTGCCCCAGTTTAGATGTAATCATTGTGGGAAGTAAGAATAAGTTAAAAAGATTTCAGGAAAACGAGACGTTTTCAAATGTAATTCAGCCAACCAGAGAAGAGGTGGTAGGTGGTTTTCTATTAAAGGGAAAATGGAATACACACTTTAAAAATGACAATCCTATTGTTTTGGAATTGGGTTGTGGTAAGGGTGAGTATACCGTTGGTTTGGCAAAGAAATTTCCAAACAAGAATTTTATTGGTATAGATATCAAAGGTGCCCGTTTTTGGAAAGGAGCCAAAGAAGCTATTGAAGGTGATCTACCCAATGTTTGCTTTATACGAACACAAATAGAACTGATCGATCATATTTTTGGTGCGGCCGAAGTTTCTGAAATCTGGATTACCTTTCCTGATCCGCAAATAAAATATAAGCGTACAAAGCACCGTATGACCAATGCTACATTTTTGGAGCGCTATAAACAAGTTTTAAAACCAGAAGGAACGGTTAATTTAAAGACAGATAGCGAGTTTATGCACGGGTATACTTTGGGCTTATTGCATGGTCTTGGTTTAGAGGTACTGTATGCTAACCATGATGTTTACAAAAATGAAGGCAGTCCTAAAGAGGTTTTAGAAATACAGACTTTCTATGAAAATCAGTATCTTGAAAAGGGAAAGCCTATAACCTTTGTTAGGTTCAGGGTAAACTAAATCAATGCAACAACTACCAACCTTGTTTGTTTTTACTTTTGGTGCAGCTTTTATTGCATCATTGCCACCAGGCCTGCTCAACTTAAATGCAGCCAAGACCAGTGTGGAGAAAGGTAAGGCAAATGGGATTATTTTTGGATTGGGAGTAGCACTGGCCGTAATGCTACAGACCTATATTGCTGTACGTATCGCCAAACTAATATCAAGAAATCAACATGTTATAGAGGTGTTGCTACAATTGGCATTGGGCATCTTTTTTGTATTGGCGATCGTGTTTTTTATCAAAGGGAGAAATCAGAAAAGTAAACCCTTAATGTTGGTGGAGACCAAAAAACGAAACAGTTTTTCAAAAGGGGTGTTCTTGGCACTCATTAACCTACTGGCCATACCTTATTACAGCGGACTTAATACTGTGTTTCACTCTCAGGGTATTATGACCTATGAAATTATAGATGAGGTGCTTTTTATATTGGCAACGGGTAGTGGTACCTTTTTGGCAATGTATTTATATGTTATTTATTTCAATAGATGGGAGCATAGAGCGGCTTCATTCTCTAAGAACAGTAATTATATTTTAAGCGGATTAATGGTATTGCTTTTTATCATCACTGCTTTTCGATTATTTAATTAAACGATAGGATGCCATGAAACCTGAAAATGAGAATTTCTTTGAAAGAGTATATCAGGTGGCACGGTTAATTCCTGAAGGTAGGGTAACTTCCTACGGTGCCATTGCCAAATATTTGGGTGCGGCACGTAGTGCAAGAATGGTAGGTTGGGCAATGAACGCATCTCACACTATGGATGATATACCTGCACATAGGGTCGTCAATAAGGCTGGGATATTAACCGGAAAACACCATTTTGACGGTACCAACCTTATGCAGCAATTGTTAGAGGCAGAAGGTGTTCAAATTAAAGATCTGCAAATAGTGGATTTGGATAAACATTTCTGGGATCCGTTTACTGAGCTTAAAGCAGAATTGTAATGCTATTGAAAGGTTAACGTAAACGTCGTTGTTTCATTTGATGTTACACGTATTGATCCACCATGTAAACGCATAATCTGTTTGCTTAAACTAAGCCCTATTCCGGTACCAGTACTTTTGGTCGTAAAAAATGGAACAAAAACTTCATCTAACATTTCAGGAGAAATACCAGGACCATTATCCGTAACGGTAATATATTTCTTGCCTTGTGGAGATTCACCTGCCGTGATCACTATTTTTCCTTCTTCTTGACCTTCTAACGCTTGTTGTGCATTTTTTCCCAGATTTAGGAGTATTTGGGTAAGTTGTTTTTCATCAATATACAGTTCTAGATCTTCAGGTTCTGCGATTACCTCAAGAGTGATGTCGTGTGCATTGGTATATTCTTGTAGTAGGAGGCGTACTTTTTCTAAAATTTTGGTCGCTGGTATTAGCTCCCTGTCAGGTTCAGGTACACTTAAAAAAGTACGGTAAGACTGTACAAAACTCATAAGGTCATTGCCCTGTTCTTTAATGACCTCAAGACCTTTGGCGGAATTCTTTATTTGTAGTTCTCCAAATTCTTCTGGGGTAGTCAGTTCATTTCCTTTCTTAAAGTATTTTAAAATAGATTCAGAAATAGAGGTTATTGGTGTAATGGTATTCATAATTTCATGCGTAAGTACACGTATAAGCTTTGCCCAAGAATCTGTTTCTCTGTCATCCAATTCTTTTTGTATATCATGAACTACGACTAATAGTAGTTGCTGTCCTTCAATGGAAATTGGGGTGCATTTTAACGTTAGCTCTTTTTTTCCTCGTTCATTGCCAAGTGAGTGTATGGTACTTTCAAACGGTTGTAGATTTTCAAACAAGCCATAAAGACCAGGGTCTATTTGCTTTAATTGCTTTACATGGTTTAAAGGTCTGTAATTGAGCAAATCTTGTACGGTAGGGTTGGCATAGAGAATGTGTCCTTTATCATTGACGGTAAAAATGCCTATATCCGCTTGTCGTAAAATCTCTTGGTAGTATTGTTCTTGCGCCTGTTTTTTAAGGTGAATATCTTGAATCATGTTGTTCAACATATTCAAACTATGGTTCAATTCTTCAATAGACTTTACGCTTAGTTTTTCGGGAAATCGTAGGGTAAAATCCTCATTTTTTATAGCATCAAAAAAATAGGCTATTTTTCTATTCGTCTGGTTTACGTAATGTATAAGAGCGTACACCAGTCCTATAAATACAACGGTTAAAATAACACCGAGTAAATACTGTTCTTTAGAAAAAAGAAAAGCGGTACAAAGCGCACAAATAGCAATGAGAACAATGCGAAATACAAGTTGGTAGTATATGCTTTTGCTGACCATTATTTCCCTGATTTTTTAAGTTTATTGTAAAGTGTTTGTCTGGAAATACCCAATTGGTCCGCTGCGGCACTGTAATTACCGTCATTGTCGTTAAGGGCTTTGGTTATCATCAACAATTCCATTTCTTCAAGGGTTTTTGGTCCGGCTTCCATGGCAACGGCTGGTTTTGCGTCCAATAAAAAATCAGTTGGTTTTAGTACATTTCCTTCAGATAAAATTACGGCACGTTCCATAGTATGTAGAAGTTCTCGTACGTTTCCAGGCCATGGGTAGGTTATTAGTTTTTCTTGTGCAGTTTGGTTTATTTTTAAACTTGGTTTACCATATTTGTGGGCATATTTTTTTAAAAAATAATCTGCCAGAACCAAAACGTCATTATCACGATCGCGCAATGCAGGCACCTGTACTTGAATAGTATTTATTCTATATAACAGATCTTCTCTAAAAAGTCCGTCTGCCACCATTTGCTCTAAATTACAATTGGTTGCACATACCAATCTTATATCTACAGGTATGGGTTTGTTTGATCCTACCCGTACCACCACTCTGTTTTGTATGACCGATAATAATTTGGCTTGCATCTGCAAAGAAAGATTCCCTATTTCATCTAAGAACAAAGTACCTCCATTAGCAGCTTCAAACTTACCGGCACGGTCATCTTTGGCATCTGTAAAGGAGCCTTTTACGTGGCCAAAAAGTTCGCTCTCAAATAAATTTTCGGAAATAGACCCCATATCCACAGAAATAAAAACCTCATTATTTCGGGCAGATGATTTATGAAGTTCTCTGGCTATAAGTTCCTTTCCAGTACCGTTCTCCCCGGTTACTAAAATATTTACATCGGTTTTGGCAACTTTCTGCACAAGGCTCAGTACACTATTAAGTGCTTTTGAATTACCAATGATGTAATTGGAATTCTGATTGATGACCTGCTTAAGGTTGCTTTCTTTCTGTTTTAAGTGTTGTACTTCTTTCTGTGATTTTCTAAGCTTGTAGGCAGATTTAACCGTAGTTAAAAGTCGTTCGTTGTTCCAAGGTTTCAATACAAAATCTGTTGCCCCTTCTTTAATGGCTTCTACTGCAAGCTCAACGGCACCATAAGCCGTCATCATAATAACCGATATGTGCGGAGCCTTTTTCTTAATTTCTCGCAGCCAATACAATCCTTCGTTACCGGTATTTACTCCGGCAGAAAAATTCATATCCAATAATATGATATCTATTTCCTTAAGGTTGGGAAAAGATGAAAGTAAATTAGGATTAGAAATGGTTTGTACACTTTTATATTCAAATTGTAATAGTATTTCTAATGCGCTGAGCACGCTTTTGGTATCATCTATTACAAGAATCTTGGCATCAATCATGATTACATTCTTTTTAACTCATTTAAATCTACACATAGAAGTTTGTATTTTCATATCACTGTAAAAAATTTTGACAATATCTGTACAACATTTTTACACTGATAAAATATTGTCAAATTTTATTACAAGTTAAATATCTGTAAATCAATAATTTAAAATTATGGCACGCATATAGTATAGAGAATGGCATACCAATAAAGAAATGAACAAAAAATTTAAAATAACGACACTTTTACTGCTGACCATTTGGGCATCTGTATTTGCCCAAGAAAGTTGGACATTAGATGAATGTGTTTCATATGCCTTAGCGCATAATTTACAGTTGAATGATTTTAAGTATACCAATCAATCTAATAAAGAAACCTATAGACAATCGGTTCGTAACTTGTTGCCATCGGTAAACGCATCATCTAGTTATCTTGTTAATTATGGTAGGGCAGAAGATCCTAATACGGGAACATTTGTAAATCAGGATTTCTACTCTAATAATTATTCGTTGGAGTCCTCCATTGATTTTTTTCAGGGATTTCAAAAAATAAATGCCATTAAAGCATCTAAATTGTTGTTTAAAGCAACCAAAGAAGATGTATTGCAACAAAAATATTTACTGGCATTTAGGGTAATGCAAGCGTTTTATGATATTCAGTTTTTTGAAGGATTGGTAGAAATCTCAAAAGAACAGTTAACGGTATCGCAAACCAATTACAACTTGGTAGAAAAGCAGGTAGAATTAGGCTTAAAAGCCGGTGCCGATCTTTATGAGGCAGAGTCGTTACTATTGACCGATAAATTGAACGTAACACAAAGTGCCAATCAATTGGCGACGGCAAAATTAACCTTGATCCAAGAAATGAATTTGGAGAACACCTCTGAAATTGAAATTACAAAAGAATTGCCGCAAGTGGTAACAGGTGCAATGGTTAACGAAATAAAATCTGATGCTGTTTACACCGAAGCTCGCGAGTTTTTACCATTGATAAAGGCACAGGAATTAAGAGCTAAAGCAGCAAGAAAACAGGTTGCGGTCTCCAGGGGAAGATTGTACCCGTCACTTTCTTTCTTTGCAGGAATTGGTACTGGGTATTTTGAAACTACGAGAGACACGCTTGGCAAAACCTTACCGTTTAGGCAACAATTTAGGGACAATACTTCGCAGTATATTGGAGTAAATTTAAGTGTGCCCATTAGTAACGGTTGGTCTGCACGATCACAGGTGAAGCAATCTAAAATAGAAAAGCTTCGTGCAGAGAATAATTTAAAGACACAAGAGCAAGAGTTGTTTCAAACCATTCAGCAATTAGTGCAAGATTATAATTCATTATTGGTAGAATTGGTGCAGAGCAACCAAAAAATGGAAGCGCAGAATTTAGCCTTTACCATTGCTCAAAAAAGATATGAAAAAGGACTGATAAATGCTTTAGAGCTTTTTACCGCCAAAAATTTATATGCTAGTGCACAAAATGAGAATTTACAGGTAAAATTACGTTCAGAGATCAATAAAAGCACATTGGACTTTTACCGAGGACTACCAGTATTTAATATTGAAGCCAACTAAATTTTTATTTGGAACCAGCAACCAAAAACGAACAAAGAACAACGAAGAACGAAGAACGAAGAACGAAGAACGAACAAACGATTACCATGGATATAAAATTAGAAAAGAAAAAAGGATTAAAACCAAAACACTACGGTTACATTGCTCTGGGTGTATTGCTACTATTTGTAGGTTACCAACTGTTATTTGCCAGTTCGGTATCCACATTTAGAACCGAGAAGGATAAACTATCGGTTGCTGAGGTGTCTGCAGGAAAGTTCGATGATTATATTACCATTAACGGTAACGTTGCGCCTATTGCAACTATTTATATGGATGCCTATGAAGGTGGTCGTGTAAGCGAAAAGTTAATAGAAGAAGGTGCTATGGTCAAAAAAGGCGATATCATCTTAAAGCTGGAAAACATGAATCTGTACGAACAGATTTTGGCGAGTGAAAGTAACCTGGCATTAAAGCAAAACGATTTAAGATCCACAAAATTGAATTTCGATTCTAGACAAGTAGAAGGTAGAAAGTCATTGGCAACGGCAAGTACAGATCTGCAGCGGTTAAAGAGAAATTACGAACAGAACAAAGCGTTGTTCGATGAGGAATTAATATCTAGGGAAGCCTATCAACTATCAAAAGAAAACTATGAACTTTCTCAAAAGCAGCATGAAATTGTAAAGCTACAGACCGAGCAGGATGATGAGTTACGCGAAACTTCATTAAGAGGTCTGGATACAGATTTGGCACGTATGCAAAAAACATTGGGTATGGTGTACCAAAGGCTGGATCATTTAAATGTACGGGCTCCTGCAGATGGTCAATTAGGATTTTTAGATGCTGAAATTGGTCAAAGTATTGCCCAAGGGCAGCGTATTGGGCAAATCAACGTGTTAACAGATTATAAAATAGAGGCAGATATAGACGAGCATTATATTGATCGTGTAAAAAGAGACCTTACTGCGGTTTTAGAGCGTAATGGCGCAGAATTTCCATTGCGTTTACGCAAAGTATATCCAGAAGTTAGAAATGGTAGGTTCAAGGTAGATTTGGTATTTACCGATAATAAACCAGAGACCATACGTTCAGGACAGAGCTACAATATTAAATTACAATTGGGAGAATCTAACGATGCGCTTTTATTACCAAAAGGAAGCTTTTTTCAGAGTACCGGCGGTCAATGGATATTTGTACTAAACCCAGATGGAGGAGAAGCCATAAAAAGAAATATAAGAATAGGAAAACAGAATTCTAGATACTATGAGGTATTGGAAGGCTTGGAACCAGGGGAAAAAGTAATTACCAGTAACTACGATAACTTCGGGGAAGCGGAAAGAATTGTCTTAAAATAGCTTCGGCTAAGTTTAAATTGAGCGTAGTCGAAATTCTCAGCTACCTTAAGTGTTTGGTTTCGAACCCTGAGCGTAGTCGAAGGGTAGAAAGGAAGAAAGAATTGTCTTAAAATAAAAACTGTCACATCAGAGAATTTTCGATGTCATTATAATAATCAAAAACAAAGGAAAATGATCACCATTACAAACCTAAAAAAGAGTTTTAGAACAGAAGAAGTAGAAACCTTGGCATTGAACAGTGTCAACCTAAAAGTAGAAGATGGCGAGTTTGTTGCCATTATGGGACCATCTGGTTGTGGTAAGTCTACATTATTGAACATCATTGGTATGCTGGATAACCCTACCGAGGGTAGCTACAATTTTGCAGGTAATGAAGTGGGTGGCTTAAAGGAGAGCGAGCGTACCCAATTGCGTAAGGGTAATTTAGGTTTTGTATTTCAGAGCTTTAATTTAATAGATGAGCTTACCGTTTTTGAAAACGTAGAGCTACCATTGATCTATTTAAAAATGGGAAAGGCAGAACGTAAGGAGAAAGTAATGAAAGTGCTTGAGCGAATGAAAATAGCACATAGGGAAAAACATTTTCCGCAGCAATTATCAGGTGGTCAGCAGCAACGTGTGGCAATATCAAGAGCGGTGGTTACCAATCCGAAATTAATACTTGCCGATGAGCCAACGGGGAACTTGGATTCTAAAAACGGAATTGAGGTAATGAACTTGTTGACAGAATTAAACCAAGAAGGAACCACAATAGTAATGGTAACACACTCGGACAGAGACTCACATTACGCGCATAGAGTTGTAAATCTATTCGACGGTCAAATCGTAACTGAAAGTCAGAATAGGGCTATAGGTGCCATGATGTAGGGGAGTTTATTCATCAATCAATCATTAATTCTGTTCACTGAACAGAGCCGAAGTGAAGATTACTAATTGACCAACAAACCAAACCAACCAAACTTATCCCTTAATCACGGATAATAATTTAATCATCGATCAATAAAAACGAGAGCCATGTTCAGAAACCATCTTAAAATAGCCTGGAGAAGTATTAAGAAGGATACGCTATTTGCCACCATTAAAATTGGTGGCTTTGCTGTTGGTATAGCGGCTTGTCTTTTAATAGCCTTGTTCATTCACAATGAAGTGGGTTATGATCAGCACTATACCAAAAAAGATCAGTTATATAGGGTAGTGTTAGAAGGCATGTACAAAGGTGAAGTCATGAAAAGCACTCACTTTCAATTACCCTTTGCAGAAGCCTTGCAAAACGATTTTCCAGAAATAAAAAAGGCAGGGAAAATAAATACAATTGAAATTTTTGGGGCAGGTAAACGCGGTATTCGCTTAGCTGGGGCAGCTCAAAATAACTTGGAAACCGGCTTTGTGCTTGCGGATCAAGAAGCATTTGAACTTTTGGAGGTGAAGTTGCAACAAGGTAATCCTAAAACCGCATTGGCAAATCCAAAAAGTATTGTCATATCGGAAACCAAAGCGGCAAAGTATTTTAATGGGGATAAAATTTTGGGCGAAACCATCATTTTAGATAATGATGAGAGTACTCCGTATACGGTAACCGGGGTCATGGAAGATGCTCCAAAAAACTCACATCTAGCCTATGACTTTCTTCTACCAATAGAAGATACCAATGCAAACTGGACCAACCAGAATTACTTTACCTATGTGTTGGTAGATGACCATACGAACGTGCGGGAATTGGAACAAAAAATGGTTTCTATTGTTGAAGACTATATTATACCTGCACAGCGCGAACGAGGGCGTGCTCCAGACTTTATTGAGGTGCTTAGAACCATGAAGTACAAACTACAGCCCATAACCGATATTCATCTGTATTCGGATATTAAAATGTCAGACGGACTTAAACATGGCGATATTCGTTTTGTTTGGCTTTTTGCCGCTGTAGCCGGTTTTGTGCTATTATTGGCGGTAATCAACTTTATTAATCTTTCTACCGCAAAGTCTGCCAATAGGGCTAAAGAAGTTGGCTTAAGAAAAACCATTGGTGCTTTTAAAAGCAATTTGATAACGCAATTTTTGACCGAATCTATGATGTTTAGTTTTGTGTCTTTTCTTCTAGGCGTGCTATTGGCATGGGCATTACTGCCAACATTTAACAACATGGCATCTAAAACTATAGAAATGCCTTGGTCTGCTTGGTGGTTTGTTCCGGTAATAATAGTTGCTGCTCTTTTGGTAGGTGCTTTGGCGGGCTTATATCCGGCATTTTATTTGTCGGCATTTAAACCGGTAAATGTTTTAAAGGGAAGTCTTAGTATTGGCAGTAAAAGTGGCAAATTAAGGAGCGGACTCGTTATTTTTCAATTTACCACATCGGTAGTGCTGATCATTGCCACTTTGATTATTTACAAACAAATGGACTTTATTCTTCAAAAAGAATTGGGGTATGATAAGGAACAGGTTATTGTTCTAGAAGGTACGGGAATCTTAGGGGAAAGTGCTGAAAATTTTAAAGAACAACTACTTCAATTGCCACAAGTGAAATCGGCTACCATTTCTAATTATTTGCCGGTAGATGGTGGTAGTAGAAACGGTAATACATTTAGAAGGGAAGATGAAGGAAATGAAGGTAGAGGTATACCTGCCCAAATCTGGAGAGTAGATTATGATTACATTAAAACGCTTGGTATTACGGTTAAAACAGGAAGAGATTTTTCTAAGCAATTTGCGTCTGATGCTTTGAACTCAATTATTATAAACGCCAATATGCAACGTGAATTGGGCTTGGAAAACGCTATTGGCAAAGAACTAAACAATAACGGTCAACAGTTTAAGGTCATAGGTGTAATAGATGATTTTCATTTTAAGTCCTTAAAAGAAGATATTTCTTCGCTATCGCTCGTAATCGGTAAGGATTTAGGGTCTATATCGCTAAAGTTGGAAAAAGGAAATGTGAATGAAGCCTTGGCTTCAATTACTTCGGTTTGGGATAAAAATGTGCCCAGTCAGTCCATTAATTATAGTTTTTTAGATCAAGAGTTCAGCCATATGCATGATGATGTGGAACGTATGGGTAAAATATTCAACAGTTTTGCCCTGTTCGCCATTTTAGTTGCTTGTTTAGGCTTGTTTGCACTATCTGCCTTTATGGTAGAACAACGTAAAAAAGAGATCAGCATCCGCTTGGTTTTAGGGGCTCCGTTTAAAAGCATCTATAAATTGCTTACCGTAGATTTTATGAAACTGATTATAATTTCTATCGCCATTGCCATACCTGTAGGGTGGTATTTAATGAGCCGTTGGTTAGAGGATTTTGCCTACCACATCACTATTGGTTGGGGCATATTCTTTATCGCAGGATTCATTGCATTGACCATAGCTATTTTGACCATAAGCTATCAATCTATAGGCGCTGCGCTGATAGAGCCTTTAAAAAGCTTGCGTAAGGAATAATTCATCATCAAAAAACAAAAATCATGTTCAAGATCTATTTAAAAATCGCCTTTAGAAATGCATTTAGATATAAGGGCAATAGTATCATTAATATAGCTGGACTTGCAATTGGTTTAACCTGTGTTATTTTGATAGCCCTTTTTATAAACGATGAATTAAGCTATGATCGTTTTTTTAATGATGCGGACCAAGTGTATAGGGTCAATTTAAATGGTAAAATGGGCGATGATGAGTTCTATGCGGGTTATACACCTCCGCCAGCAGGTGAGACTTTGGTTGCCAATTTTCCTGAAATTGAAAGTTATACTCGTATATACAGACCCGGGGTTGATGTTCTTGAATATTCCAATGGTTCTGAAAAACAAATCTTCAACGAAGAAAACGTATTTGCGGTAGATGCCAATTTTTTAGAGGTTTTAAGCTATCCTATGTTAAAGGGTGATCCCATAAAAAGTTTGCAAGAAGGGAACAGTGTAGTTATAACCAATAGTATTGCAGAGAAATATTTTGGAGATGCAGATCCGCTTGGTAAAATTCTTTTTTATGGAAAGGAAAGAACACCGTTGAAGGTTACGGGTGTTTTAGAAGATATGGACAATCTACAAACCTCTGTAGAATTTGATATACTAGTTCCTGTTTCAAATTTTTCAAATGTAAAACGATTTAATTGGAGTTGGGTATGGTTACAAATGGCTACTTATGTGAAATTGACTGAAAAAGCGGCGGAAAACCCAGAAGTGATTAATCATTTAGAATCACAGTTTCCAGAATTGATTAGGTTACATGCAGCAAATGCTTTTGACAGAATAGGGCAGCCTTATGAAGAGTTTTTGGAAAATGGGAACAAATGGGATTTACACTTGCAGGCACTAACCGATATTCATCTACATTCTAATGATATTGAATCTGCAATTACTGAACAGAACAGTGTTAAGAATTTATACATTTTTGCAATAATTGCGTTTTTTATTATAATACTGGCCTCGGTTAATTTTGTCAATTTAGCTACAGCGCAGGCCTCTAAGAGAAGTAAGGAAATTGGTATTAGAAAAGTGCTGGGTTCTCCCAGAATTCAACTTATAAAACAGTTTTTGGCGGAAGCCATTTTTTATACCGTAGTATCCACGTTTTTAGCTGTAGCGTTGGTATGGGTGTTTTTGCCGTTATTTAATCAGTTAGCTGGTAAAACCATTAATTTCAATTCTATATATGATAATGGTATTTGGTTATTTATTATTTGCCTTAGTTTATTTACCGCTCTTCTGGCGGGCATTTATCCAGCGTTTTATCTAACTTCTTTTAAAGCGGCAAATATTTTAAAAGGGGTTTCTAAAGTAGCTAACAGTAAAGACGGTATTATTAGAAACGGATTAGTGATTTTTCAATTTACCGTTGCCATAATCATGATTATAGCAACTAGTGTTGTGTATCTGCAATTGAACTATACACAAAACCGTGATTTAGGTTATGATAAAGAAAACTTGCTTGTAATTCGTAATGCAGAAAAATTGGACGGTCGCGAAAAAACCTTTAGATCGGAACTAGAGGCGCTATCAGAAGTAAAAAATGCCGCCGTTTCTTCGGGTATGCTTACCAGAGGTAGTTTTGGTGATTTTTACTTTCCAGAAGCATCTAATTCTGACGAAAAGGTCGCTAAGGATATTATATTACAATCTTACCTGGTTGACGAACATTTTATGAAGACCCTAGATTTGAAGTTAATAAAAGGTAGAGCGTTTGATAATAACTTCAATGATTCGTTGTCAGTTGTGATCAATGAAGCAGCAGCAAAGCAAATAGGATGGGAAAACCCTATTGGAAGAATGATTCAGTATCCTGGCGGTAAAATGGAATTATACAAAGTGGTGGGAGTTTTAAAGGACTTTAATTTAGAATCGTTGCATAGTCATATTACACCATTCGCATTGTTTTCGAATACCTCAGAGAGTTATGAAACTGGCGTTTCCTACATCACTTTAAAGGTGGGTTCGGAAAATATTGGAAAATTGATGTCTTCTATAGAAAAGAAATGGAATGACTATCAACCAAATGTGCCTTTTGAATATTCTTTTTTGGATGATGATTTAAATACAGCATATATATCAGACCAAAGACAGGCAAATTTGTTTGGGGTGTTTTCTTTCTTGACCATATTTATTGCCTGTATGGGGTTATTGGGGTTAATAGCGTTCATAGCCCAACAGAAAACAAAAGAAATTGGGATTAGGAAAGTTTTGGGTGCAAGCATTAGTGAAATTGTACAGATGCTTGCTCGCGATTTTGTGATGGTAATTGTAATAGCCATGTTGATAGCGACACCGGTTGCATGGTATTTTATGAATAAATGGCTGCAAGATTTCGCCTATAAAATAGAAATACCTTGGTGGGTGTTTATATTATCTGGTAGTATAGCGTTAGTTATTGCAATGATAACGATGGGGTTTCAAGCGATAAAAGCGGCACTTGTAAATCCTATAAAGAGTTTACGAACGGAATAAAATCAGCTGTAAATATATTGGACATAATCTGTCTAAATATTTGACACCTAGGTTTTTGTGGGTTTACATAAATAATTGAAAATCAATATTTTGTATTCTTGGCATAGAAATAGAATTTAATACTCCGTAATAAAGCATCAAAAAACGAGAACCATGTTTAAAAACTATCTAAAAATCGCCTGGAGGAGTCTAAAAAAGCAAGCCTTTTTCACTTTTCTAAATACCTTCGGTCTAGCCATAGGTATGGCGGGGGCATTAATTATATCACTTTATATCTACGATGAGCTTAGCTATGATAAAATGTTTGCCGATGCCGATAGGATTTATCGTATAGACTCTGATATTAAATTTGGTGGAGCGGAAATTAAGGCGGGGGAATCTGCCGCACCAATGGCGGAAACCTTAAAAAGAGACTATCCACAGGTAGAAGCTTCAGTGCGTTTTAGGACCATAGGTAGTGCTTATGTAAAGAAAGTTGGGGGAAACAGAAGTGCCAAAGAAAACCATATCACCTATGCCGATTCCACTGTTTTTGAATTTTTTGGGATAGACTTACTTGCGGGTGATGCCAAAACAGCATTAACGGGGACTAACTCATTAGTGCTTACTAAAACTGCAGCAGAAAAACATTTTGGTTCTACTGACGTTATAGGTCAAAATTTATTGTTGGATAATACCGATACCTATACGGTAACCGGTGTCATAGAAGATATGCCCAAAAATTCTTATTTCAATGATTACAGTGTGTTTTTGGCAATGGCGGGCAACGTGGCATCAAGAGAAGATAATTGGGGCGGTAATAATTATTTTACATTTATAAAGTTAATTCCCGGAGCCAAGGCTGAAGATTTTCAAGAGCCTTTACAAGGTATGTTAGAGCGTTATATGTTGCCATGGGCGCAAAAGTATTTTCCTGGTATGACGGCAGAGTCGTTTGCGGCATCCGGTAATTACATTCGGTACCACACCATGCCCTTGACCGATATTCATTTGCATTCAGATAAAAGCTCGGAAATGAGTGCAACGAGCAGTATTCAGAATATCTACATTCTTTCTTTTATTGGGCTGTTCTTGATCATATTGGCAAGTGTTAATTTTATGAATTTGTCTACGGCTCATTCGTTAAAGAGAGCTAAAGAAGTAGGGGTGCGAAAAACCTTGGGCTCAAATAAACTGAATTTGGTCTTTCAATTTTTAACCGAATCAGGATTAATTGCATTTGTGTCTTTGTTAGCGGCACTATTGATTACACTGGTAGCTTTGCCGTTTTTCAATGGCTTTACAGGTAAATCAATTGAAATTCCGTTTACGCGGCCCTTATTCTGGTTGGCGTTATTGGGGGCAACTATGTTACTTGGGCTGTTGTCAGGAAGTTATCCTGCATTTTTTATGTCGAGGTTTACACCTGTTAAAACGTTAAAAGGTAACAGTTCTGAAAGTGTGGGCAATGGTAGGGTACGTAATGCCTTGGTAATTTTTCAATTTTCAATTTCGGTATTTCTTATTATCAGCACCTTGGTAGTATTTCAGCAATTGAATTACATACAGAATAAAGATTTGGGCTTCTCCAAGGACCAAGTATTGCTAATAAATGAATTGGGTGCATTAGGGTCCAAAACCAAGGCTTTTAAAGAACAGATTGCTAATATGGGTTTTGTAGAGAGTGCTACGTTGAGCAATTATTATCCAACGCCATCTTGGCGGTCAGATACTTCGTTCTTTGAAGAAGGTTCTAGAGATCAAGAAAGTGCTATTCAAATGCAAGAGTGGGATGTAGATACAGATTATCTAAAAACTATGGAAATGGAACTGGTTGCCGGTCGTGATTTTAATTCCGCCTATGCATCAGACTCTACAGCAATTATTATCAATGAAGCTACGCTGCCTATTTTAAATGTTACGGCAGAAGAAGCTTTAGGCATGCGTATATCCGAGGAAATGGATCAAGAAAATCCTGCCTACTATACCATAATTGGAGTGGTTAAAGACTTTCATTATAGAACGTTAAGAACGAATATAGGCGCTTTGGGAATGCATTTGAATTCAAATGCACAGAACATGGCGGTAAGAATGAGTGGTGGAAATTATGCCAATAATATTGCTGCGATAGAAAATACGTGGAACACCATGGCGCCTGGTCAACCTTTTGATTATCGGTTTATGGATGAAGCCTTTAATACCACCTACGAAGCCGAACAAAAACTGAGTCAGATATTTTTCATTTTTACTATGCTGTCCATTTTTATTGCTTGTTTGGGATTATTTGGATTAGCTGCCTTTAATGCCGAAAAACGAACAAAAGAAATCGGTGTTAGAAAAGTGTTGGGAGCTACTGTAAGTCAAATTTCTTACCGACTTACGGTAGATTTCCTAAAATTAGTGGGCGTAGCCATATTGATTTCTTTGCCCATAGGCTGGTTTGTCATGAATAAATGGCTTGAAGATTTCTCATACAGAATTGAGATTGGTGTTGGGGTATTCCTGTTGGCGGCCGTGCTCGCCATTATCGTAGCAATACTAACGGTAAGCTACCAAAGTATAAAAGCGGCAATTGTAAATCCTGTTAAGAGTTTACGGTCAGAGTAAGTAAAGCATCAAACTTCATCAATCAAAAAGAACATCATGTTAAAGAATTATATCAAAATAGCTTGGCGTAATTTAATAAAGAACAAGCAGCAAACTATCATCAACTTATTGGGTCTTACGCTTGGTACCGTAAGCTGTTTAGTAATATTGTTATATGTATTTGCGCAGTTGGGTTATGATCAGCACCATACCGAGGCGTCATCAATTTATAGGGTGGAGACAATTATAGATCGTGATGGTCAAGAATCTTTTGACTCCGCCACCTCGTCGCCACCAATAGCCTTTGCATTAAAAGAAGATTTTGCCGAGGTAGAAGAAGCAACAAGAGTTGTATTGACCGATGCATTCTACAGTCCACTAATAAGAGCGACAAATAGTAAAGATGCTTACTATGAACCAAGGGTCTATTTGGCAGATTCAACTTTTTTTAAAGTATTCAAATTCAAAATACTTGAAGGTGATGTAAAAACGGCTTTAGATGAACCCAATACCGTAATGCTGTCATCATACCTGTCCGATAAGTTATTCGGCAACACCAGTCCTTTGGACAAAACTGTAGTTTGGGGCAGTGGGGAAAGTGCATTAACCCTTACCGTAAAAGGAGTTTATGATGAAAAGGCTTATAAAACGCATTTTAATCCTAGTTACATTGTAAGCATGAGTACCCCGGGAATGGGAACCTTTGTACAGAACTTCCAAAGCTTTGCCACCAATAATTTTGCGTATAGTTATGTAAAATTGACCTCAAATGGTAGTGGCTTAGGTCTTCAACGGAAATTGCCCCAGTTTATGGAAGATAGAGGAGCGCAAGATTTAAAAGATGCCGGTATGAGCAGTAAGACACTAGAGCTTACAAAGGTTACTGATATTCACTTGTACTCCAATGGCAGAAAAAATCAGCTGGATCGCGTATCTAATAGTACCTACCTTTATTTTTTACTGAGTTTGGCATTTTTTATACAATTGGTGGCATGTATTAATTTTATAAATCTTAGTACGGCTAGGGCTAGTAAAAGGGCGCGTGAAATTGGGGTTAGAAAAGTAGTTGGCGCAGGTAAAAATGCATTAATGCGGCAATTTTTGGGCGAGTCTTTGTTACTGTCCATATTCGCTATGTTAATCAGTATTCCTATAGTTATTTTGCTTTTGCCATTTGTAAATGAAGTAACACAGGAATCATTGACCTATACAAGTTTGTACCAATGGCAGATTTTGGTAATATTATTGGCTATAGGCGTAATTACAGGTTTGGCTTCAGGTGTTTATCCTGCTATAGTCCTATCTTCTATAAAACCGGTGAGAGCATTAAAAAGTTCGGCCATTTTACAATCTGGTAGCGGTACCTTTAGAAAGGCTTTGGTAGTATTTCAATTTGTAATTTCTATATGTTTAATAAGTACGGTAATTATTATAGGTCAACAGTTTAAATATGCCCAAACCAAAGACTTAGGTTATAAAAAAGATAACCTTTTGGCATTGCGGGTAGGGACCGAAGAATCATCTAATAAGTTTGAATCTTTAAAAGCATCATTTTTAAAAGTACCGGGCGTATTACAAGTGTCAAGTGGAAATTATTCGCCGTCGGAAATTATATTGGCAGATAATGGATTTTACTTGCCTGGCGGAAATAAGGAAAATAAAACAGTGGTAAAACGTAACGGCGTTAGCGATGGCTATTTTAACACCATGGGTATAGAATTGTTGAAAGGTAGGGATTTCAATGCTGCGGATACCGTAGACCAGATCATAGTGAACGAGGCTACGTTAAAGGCTTTTAATATTGATATTGAAAACGCGTTAAGTGCCACTTTAATGCAAAGTTATGGCGATGAAATTGACGAATTACGAATTATAGGTGTGGTAAAAAACTATCATTTTGCTTCCTTAAAAGAAGAGATTCAGCCTTTGTTCTTACATAAGGAAACGGAGCCTAATTGGCTGTTTATTAAGGCAAACACAGAAAATTATGGTCAGTTGCTACAAGGTTTGGAACAACAATGGAAATCTACGTTAAGTAACATCCCTTTTGATTATAGATTTGTAGATAAAGAAGTAGAAAAGTTATACCAAGAAGAAAAGCGTTTAGGGTTTATCTCTGTAGGATTTACCATTTTAGCAATATTCATAAGCTGCTTGGGCTTATTTGGACTTATCTCCTATGTAGCGGAGCAAAAGAAAAAAGAAATAGGTGTGCGCAAAGTGTTGGGCGCAAGTGTACAGTCAGTAGTTAAATTACTAACTAAAGACTTTATTAAATTGGTACTCATTGCTTTTGTATTGGCATCACCAATAGCCTATTACTTTATCTCTAGATGGTTAGAGGGTTTTACGTATCGTATTGAAATTAAGTGGTGGGTATTTTTGGCAAGTGGTGTACTTGTTATGGTAATCACATTTTTGACCGTGGGACTGCAATCATTAAAATCAGCAGCTGCAAATCCCGTAAAAAGCTTGCGTTCAGAGTAATTTTTGAAATGTATGGTCAAAACTTGGTTTAGCATTGATGACAATGGTGTAACATTCTAATTTTTAAGTAGTCATTGTAAATATATTGTACATCTTTTGTCAAAATATTTTACACACGAAAATGCACTGTCATTTTAAGTAATTGATAATTAGATGTTTAATATAGTGGCACGGAATTAGTTTCATATTTTGTATCATCAATCAATCAATCAATGTTTAGCATCAACTAATCATCAATCAAAAAACGAACGATCATGTTTAAGAACTATTTAAAAGTTGCTTGGCGAAATCTACTTAAGAATAAGGGGTATACCGTTATAAATGTGGGCGGACTTGCCCTTGGTATGGCGGTAACTTTAATTATTGGGCTTTGGATCCAAGATGAGCTGTCCTATAATAGCTACTTCAAGAATAAAGAAAGTATAGCTCAAGTTTTTCAATCGCAAACCTTTAATGGCGAAACAGGAACAGGACCTGCCATACCAAGACCTTTGGAGAAAGCCCTAAGAGATGGTTACGGTGATAATTTTAAGCATTTGGTCATGTGTTCTTGGACCAATGACCATTACTTAAAATATGGTGAAAAGAGCATATCTAGACCAGGTAATTACATGCAACAAAATGGACCTGAGCTTTTTGGTCTGGAAATTATTAAAGGAGAGCAAGATGCGCTACGGGAGATCAATTCCATTATGTTATCAGCATCAACGGCAGATGCCTTGTTCGGTAATGAAGACCCCATAGGTAAAACGGTTACCGTAAGTAATGAGCACAAGTTGAATGTAAGCGCGGTGTACAGTGATATACCTGTCAATAATTCATTTAACGATACCGATTATATTATTCCTTGGGAGAAGTATTTGGCAGTGAACGAATGGATAAAAAATGCCGAAGATCAATGGGGCAACAATTCATTTCAAATGTTCGTACAATTGGCAGATAATACAACCATTGAGCAGGTAACCAAAAATATTAAAAACGTAAAGAAAGATTTAAACGAAGATACAGCTCAGTTTAATCCGCAGATCTTTTTGTTTCCAATGAAAGATTGGTATTTGCGTAGCAGTTTTGAAAATGGAAAACAAGAAGGTGGGCGCATAAAGTACGTGTGGTTATTTGGTGTCATTGGAGCTTTTGTATTACTGTTGGCATGTATCAATTTTATGAATTTGAGTACCGCCCGTTCAGAGAAAAGGGGCAAGGAAGTTGGCATACGTAAATCTATTGGTTCTCAAAGAGGGCAATTGATCTATCAATTTTTGAGCGAATCGTTTCTTGTGGTTGTTTTTGCATTTGTAGTAGCCATATTGTTGGTATTACTTTCCTTGAACGGATTTAATGAGCTATCTAGAAAAGAAATATCCTTTCCGTGGGATAATGGTATGTTTTGGATGGTGTCATTGGTGTTTATAGTGTTCACTTCCTTGTTGGCAGGTAGCTATCCGGCGTTATACCTATCATCTTTTAGACCGGTAGATGTGCTTAAGGGTACGTTCAAGACCGGAAAGTACGCAGGGTTGCCAAGAAAGGTATTGGTTGTAGTTCAGTTTACGGTCTCGGTAGCTTTTATTATAGGTACGGTGATTGTAATGCAGCAAATCAATTTTGCAAAAAATAGACCTGTTGGGTATGATAAGGAAGGATTGATCCAAATACCGACGTTCAGTCAAGATTTTGTGGGGAAATATGATTTAATGCGAACCGAATTCATAGGGTCCGGAGCGGTAGTGGAAATGTCCACTTCCAGTAGTCCAACTACCCAAATATGGTCTAATAGAGGCGGATTTACATGGGAAGGCAAACCAGAAGGTTTTCAAGAAGATCTAGCGTGGACAGAAGTTTCACCGGAGTACGCAAAATCATTGAATCTTAAAATTTTAGAAGGGCGCGATTTTTCAAGAGATTTTGCAACCGATTCATTAGGGGTGTTAATCAATGAAACTGCAAAGAAATATCTGGGTATGGAGAATCCTGTAGGGCAGTTATTACGAGACGATGATGAAGAAGACCCTAATCCGCCATTAAAAATTATAGGTGTTGTTCAAGACATGATCACCCAATCACCTTATGAACCGGTAAAACAAGGTGTTTATGTGTATGATAGGTTCAATAATGCCAGTTACTATAACCTAAGGTTGAACCCTAATAACAATGCATCTAAGAGTATTGCCACCGTAGAGAATGTGTTTAAGAAGCATTTTCCGGATATTCCTTTTGAATATGAATTTATAGATAGTGAATATGGTCAAAAGTTTGCATCGGAAGAACGTATTGGTACACTCTCGGGAGTATTTACGGCATTGGCAATTTTAATTAGTTGTTTGGGGTTATTTGGGTTGACATCATTTGTAGCCGAGCAAAGAAAGAAAGAAATAGGGGTGCGTAAGGTATTGGGAGCGTCTATTTTTAATGTATGGAATATGTTGTCCAAAGACTTTTTAAAACTGGTGGTTATCTCTTGTTTTATTGCTGTACCTATAGCTTATTTCATTATGAACGGATGGTTGCAGGAGTATCCGTATAGAGTAGTACTCAAATGGTGGATTTTTGCGGTAGCCATGTTGGGCGCAATGTTAGTGACCATTGCCACGGTAAGTTTTCAAGCTATTAAGGCAGCAAGGGCAAACCCGGTGAAAAGTTTACGAACGGAATAATTTAAAAAAAATGTTAAGAAATCATCTAAAACTATCCTTTAGGAATCTTTGGAAAAATAGATTGCTATCCTCATTAAATCTTTTAGGTTTAAGTATAGGTATTGGTGGTGTGTTAACACTTATGTTTTCAGTGTACGCTTATTACGTGGCGGATAATATGATACCGGATCAGGAACATATTTATTATCTAAAGACACATTTGGCAGACGGCAATGATTATAATGAAGCGGTATATCCGTTATTGGATAAAATAAAAAGCACTTCCCCAGAAGTAGTTGCCGGCACACATTTACACGGTTGGGGCAATATTTGGTTAGAGGTAGGGGATAATGAGTTTCAGAAAACATCTACCTATGCCGATCCTGAATTTTTTAATGTTTTTGCCTTGCCATTAAAATATGGTAATCATAATTCTGCCCTAAATGAAAAGTATTCTATTGTTTTGACCGATAAGGTAAGTAAGCAATTGTTTGGGGAAGAGAATCCTGTAGGGAAAAGTTTAATAGCGGCAGACACCTTAAATCTTACTGTAACTGGTGTGTTAGAGCCCATAAGTCCTTATTCTTCATTTCGTTTAGATGTTTTAATGCCGAATACGCTATTAAAAGATAACATAGCATTTAAAAATCAAAACAATTGGGATAGTAGTTTTTCTCCGGTGTTTATGAAACTTCGTCCAGATACCAACATTCAGCAATTTGAGAACCGTGTAGGTCAATTGGTGAAAGAAAATTATGAAGACCCAACTGTAATTTCAAGAATGGAAGTGATACCACATAATAATGTGCGTATTGATTCTATACCCGTAGTAGAAATAATTATAGCGGGTAATATTGCTACATCAATTTTTGTACTGCTTCTTGTACTTGTGAATCTTTTAAATTTAAATACCTCTACCATGTACCGTAGAACAAAAGATATTGCTGTACGTAAAGTTTTAGGTGGTGGTAAAAAGGGAGTAATTACTCAGTTTTGCCTGGAAAACGGAATTTTGGTGTTACTCTCTATATTGATTTCCGGCGGTCTTTTCTTTGGCTTTTTATTGCCGAAATTGAACGATATTTTTGGTGCTGAATTTGGTGAGATAAATTTTAGTCTGGCAAATGATTATCCAGTAGTAATAGGTGCTATTTTATTAGGTGTTTTGGTGACTTTAATAGTTGGTGTTTTGCCAACATTAAGATTTATTTCTTTACCAGTTTCACAAGGCATTAAAGGAAAAATAGATAGCGCAAAAGGCAGTTTTATATTGCGAAATACATTTATAATTATTCAGTTTTCCATAGCTATTCTATTTATTTGTGTTGCCGTTATTCTGAACAGTCAAATCAGTTTTATGAAAAAGGCTGATTTAGGTTTTGAAAGAGAACACGTGATAGTGGGCAATATTGATCTTGATTATAAAAATTTAGACGCTGCTACTTCTAGTTTCAAGGCGCTTTTAAATGACCTAGAGGCAAATCCGTATGTCACTAATGTTGCTACAAGTCAGGCAATACCATCAGATTACTACTTTAATTATACCCGATTTTATGATGCAAATACCGATAGGGATGTGCGTTTGCGTCGTTCATTTACTGATGCGGGTTATTTAAGCACATTAAAAATTCCAATAATAAAAGGTAGAAATTTCAGTAAAGAAATGGATGATGTAGAGGAAAGACCCGTAATAATTAATAGAACTGCTATGGCCGCTTTTGGCTGGACAACACTAGAGGGTAAGCGATTAAAATTTAAAAACGACGATTTTATCGGCAATCCTGTAGTTGGTGTCATGGAAGATTTTCATTATCAAGACTTGCAAAATGCTGTTGAGCCCTTGGTACATTATTATAGAAGTGAAGATGATTTGGATAAGCATCGTTATTTAACTGTTAGGGTAGTAGACGGTAAGGAAAAAGAGGTTAAGGATATGATAGCTTCTGCATTCTCTAAAATAGATTCTAGAAAAAACTATTCTCAAAGTGATCTTAGCGAAAAAGTTAGTGGACAATATCGTTTAATGGACGGTATGCTGAAAACGGTAAACGTAGTAGCCTTATTGACCATATTTATTTCATGTTTAGGTATGTTCGGCCTTATTTCTTTTATGGCAAAAAGAAGAATAAAAGAAATTGGTATTCGTAAAGTTCTAGGTGCAAGTGTGCTGAAAATTGTGGTATTGCTTTCCAAGGATTATATGATTTTAGTGGGCATTGCGGCTTTTGTTGCATTCCCTGTTGCCTGGTATATGATGAATGCATGGCTGGGCGGTTTTGCATATAGTATATCAATTCAATGGTGGATGTTTGCCTTGGCAGGTTGTATTGCCTTGTGCATAACGGCATTTACATTAGGTGCTCAGGCTATTAAGGCAGCAAGGGCAAACCCAGTGAAAAGTTTACGAACGGAATAATTTATACGTCATCAATCAATCAATCAAAATAATGTAATCATGATAAAGAATTATTTTAAAATCGCTTGGCGAAATTTGGTGAAGAACCGCGTGTTTACCACGGCTAATATTTTGGGTTTAACCTTAGCATTTGCCATTGCACTATTGTTGACCATCACCGTTTTGTTCGAGTTATCTTATGATCAGTTTCATGAGAACAAAGAGTCGGTCTATCAAGTGTATTACAATGTTCAAACTCCAAAAGGGTCAGAACTTTCAACTGCTAATCCCGTTCCCTTTGCTCCGGCTTTAAAGGATGAAGTGCCCGGCATAAAGCATATAACAAGAGCTTTAAGTGAAAATGTATTGGTTTCTTTTGGGGAGAACGATTATAATTTAGATGCAGAATTTGTTGATACGGACTATTTCTCCATATTCAGTTTTCCAACCTTTATAGGGGATAGTGCCAAGCCTATGCCAGATCAAAATTCGGTTGCCATAACCGAAGAAGTTTCTAAAAAGTTATTTGGGACTACCAATGGTTTGGGTAAAATAGTTAGACTTCAAATAGGAAAAGAGGAAAAGCCTTTTACAGTTTCTGGGATTTTAAAGAACATACCAAACAATAGTAGTATAAATTTTGAAATAGCTATACCGTTCACCACTCATTGGGACTATAAAGAATATGTTGATGCTTGGGATTCTAGAAATCACCCAGTGTATGTGCAATTAGAGGAAGGGGTAACTACTTCGCAATTTGAAAAAAGCACGGTAGATTTTACGCTATTGCATAATGAGGAGCAGATCAATAACATGAAACGCGATGGCGCTCAACCGGATGTCAACGGCAATTATGCACAACTTAAATTATTGCCTAGTACAGATATGCATTTCGCTAATTTCAATGCAGAAACCTTACAGGTAAAAAGAACATTTCCGTATTTGGTACTGGGTATAGCATTCTTGATTGTTTTTATTGCTTGTGCCAATTTTGTGAACATGAACATTGCCTTGGGTGAAAAACGTCTGAAGGAAATAGGCATGAGAAAAACGTTAGGTGCGGTAAAAGGACAGCTATTTGGACAGTTTTGGTTAGAAAGTTTGTTGGTATTTGCTATTGCTATTGTGTTGGCATTAATTCTTGCCAATGTGTTAATAGACCCATTTAAGACCTTATTTAATACCCAGGCTACTTTTTCAAATATGATGACACCTACAACTTTAGCGGGTTGTTTCTTTGGGGTTTTATTGGTGACATTGATTACGGGTGGCTACCCAGCATTACTATTGAGCAAGCTAAATACGTTGAAGGCTTTAAAAGGTAAATGGGAACTGGGCAAAAACGGAGTAAGAAATGCATTGATTGTCGTACAGTTCGTAATTGCTATTGTATTGATTACCGGTACTTTGGTTTTTCAAGGACAGTTAGAGTTTATGAGAAGCAAAAATCTTGGTTTTAATAAAGAACAGGTAGTGTCCATACCGTTGAACGGAAAAAAAGATAGTTACCGAGTGGTAGAGTTGTTGCGAAATGAACTTAGTGGAAATAGAAATATTTTAAGTGTAACCGGGTCGGACAATAACCTAGGGCGAGGAAAAGACGGCAGCATGTCCATCAGTAAATTCGGGTTTGAACATAAAGGTAGGGTAGTGCAGAGTAATGTACTTAATGTAGACTATGATTATGCAAAAACCTTAGATCTACAATTGTTGCAAGGGCGTATGTTCAGTAAGGAATATAGTGCGGATAGCTTAAGCATGGTCATCAATGAAGCCATGGTAAAAGAGCTGAACGAAGAGGATAATCCTTTGGCCACAAGAATATATTTTGATGAAGATTCCGTAGCTTATAATGTCATAGGGGTATTAAAGAACTATAATCATCAAGATATCAGTAGAAGTATAGAGCCATTGACTTTATTTCTTGATGATAATTTTGATTTGTATTATGCCTATGTAAAAGTAGCACCGGCAGATATGGCAAATTCTTTTGATGCTATTAAAGATGCTTGGCAAAAGGTTGAGCCAAACGCAGAATTTTTAGGCTCGTTTTTAGATGAAAATATAGACAGAACCTTTAGACGTGAAAAAACGATGGCAACTATTATTACAGCAGGCTCGGTACTTGGTATTGTTCTTAGTTGCATAGGATTGTTTGCTATGTCGTTATTAGTCGTTGCACAGCGTACAAAAGAAATAGGTGTTCGTAAAGTTATAGGGGCAAGTACATCATCAATAACCATACTGTTGACCAAAGATTTTTTAAAGTTGGTAGGCTTGGCATTCCTGATAGGAGCGCCCATAGCATGGTTTGCTTTAGATAAGTGGTTGCAGGAATATGCTTTTAGGGTGCCATTGAGTATTTGGTTCTTTATTGGTGCAGGAATGCTGGCTGCTTTAATTGCATTATTGACCGTAGGGGCAAGAACTATGAAAGCAGCGGCGGCAAACCCTGTTAAAAGCTTAAGAACGGAATAAAATTTAATTAGTATGCTTCGTAATTATTTAAAGATAGCTTTTCGTAATGTTTGGAAAAATAAGGTGTTTTCTATAATAAACATTTTAGGGCTTTCTATTGGTCTTAGCGCTGCATTTGTAATTGGGGCAATGGTTTTTTATGACCTCACATTCGATAATTTTCATCAAGATGGTGAAAGGATTTATAGAGTCACTACTTCGTTTGAAGGTGCGTCTGGAGTGTTTCATAACGCAGGTGTTGCCGTTCCATTGGCACAAGAGCTCAAAGATTTAAAAATGGAGGAAATTGAAACCGTTGCTCCATTTTTTACGATCTATCCTTTACATGTAGAAAATTCGGCAACCGGTAATAGGTTTAAAGATCCCGAATTTGTAATATATACAGAACCTTCATATTTCCAGACATTTGAATATAATTGGTTAGCTGGAAATTCAAAAACTGCTTTAGAAGAACCAAATAAGGTAGTGCTATCGCAAGAACGTGCAAGAAAATATTTTCCAAATCAAGATATAGAAAATGTTATAGGTAAGACCCTGGTTTATAATGACAGTATACACACTTCGGTTTCTGGTGTTATAGCAGGGTTTAATGGTCGTACAGATATTGTTTTTGAAGAATTTATATCTTTAAAAACAGCGGATACACAAGATATGACCAATGCGATTAATGAAGCGGATTGGAACAATACAAATTCTGCCTCGCAACTTTTTATAAAACTTTCTGAGAATAACAGTGCAGATAATGTTCAAAAAACACTTACTCAAATTGCAGATGATCATAATGAACCAGAAGATACCTACCAAGGTAGGAGTACGAGTAAGTTCAATTTGCAACCATTAAATGATTTACACTTAAATCCTAACTACGGTACTTTTGATTTCAATGATAGCCGTACAACAATGTCAGCATTAAAAAGTCTAATGTTTTTGGCTTTAATTTTATTGATTTTAGGTTGTATAAACTTCATTAATTTAAATACGGCGCAAGCAATTAAAAGAGCGAAAGAAATAGGTATTAGAAAAACCTTAGGGAGTTCAAGATTTCAATTAATTTCTCAATATTTGGGAGAAACATTTCTTTTGACCTTATCTGCAGCCGTAGTTTCATTCTTTCTTTCAAAATGGTTACTTCTTTTATTTTCAGATTTTATTCCTGCCGGGTTGAGTTTTGATATTTTTTTAAGTCCTTGGTTGGTATTGGGTGTCTTCCTTTTACTTGGTGCAGTGACTATTTTGTCCGGATTTTATCCCGCCCTCGTGTTGTCAAAATATAAACCGGTTTCGGTTTTAAAACAACAAATAACACCCAGTTCAGATAAGGGGTTGTTAAGAAAGTATTTAACCGTATTTCAATTTGTAATTGCACAGATATTTATCATAGCTACATTAATGGTAGGTAAACAGTTAAACTATATTATGAAAAAAGATATGGGTTTTAATACAGATGCAATCGCATATTTTAAAACTCCATGGCAAGATACATCAGCAGTAAAAAGAACAAGGATTGTTAATAGAGTGCAAGATTTGCCGGGTATATCAAGTGCTGTATTAGCAGGAAATCCTCCGGCTTCATTTACTACCATGAGTATGGGGGTAAAATTTATAGATGACAGCAAGGAAGTTAATTCAGATTTGCAGCTCATGTATGGTACTGCTAACTATTTTGATTTATATAATTTAAAATTATTAGCCGGTAGAATGCCTTTAAATGATTCTATCAATGAATTTGTAGTGAATACATCGTATTTGAAAGTTATAGGTGTAGAAAATGCTGTAGATATAATAGGTAAGAATTTAGTAGTTGATGGTGATAATTTGCCTATAGTTGGTGTAATGGATGATTTTAATCAGCATTCGCTAAAATATGGAGTATCTCCAATGGCATTTACTGGAAGTTCATATACAGGCAAGTGGACACAATTTAAAACAATTCATTTTAAATTAAATTCTAATGAAGTTTCTAATTGGTCAGAAACTATATCATCAATAGAAAGTATATGGAAAGAAACTTATCCTGAGTCCGATTTTAAATATGCTTTTATGGATGATACTGTAAAACAATTTTATGAAAGCGAACAAAAAACAGCGACACTTTTAAAGTGGGCAACAGGCTTGGCAATTTTAATAAGTTGTTTGGGATTATTTGGGTTGGTTATTCACACCACTGAACGTAGGACAAAAGAAATAGGGATTCGAAAAATTCTTGGAGCCAATATTTTTCAACTTAATATACTTTTGTCCAAAGACTTTTTAAAACTGGTATTGATCGCTTTTGTTATTGCTGCGCCAATTGCATGGTATGGATTACATAGTTGGTTGGAGGAATTTGCAAACAAAACCGAATTGAGCTGGTGGGTTTTTGCTTTAAGCGGTATTCTTATGGTGGTAATATCATTATTGATTATGACAATTAAAACTTTGAATTCAGCGAATACCAATCCTATAAAAAGCCTGAGAACAGAATAATAAGAACATTTAACCAACAACCACTAATACACTATTTCACTAACCAACTAATTCACTATAAAGAGATGTTATTACAATTAAGAAATATTTTCAAATGGGTACAGCAAGGCGGTCAACGCGTGTTTTTGCTAAAGGATATTAATTTAGAAGTACAGGAAGGCGAATTCATTTCAATTATGGGTCCGTCCGGTTCAGGTAAATCTACATTATTGAATGTTATAGGTATGCTAGATACGTTTGATGAAGGAGAGTATGATTTCTTGAACGAATCGGTACATACCTTAAAAGAAAAATACCGTTCTAATCTGTATAAAGAATATATAGGTTTTGTGTTTCAGTCATACCATTTGTTAGATGATCTTACGGTAGAGGAAAATTTAGAAATGCCCTTATTGTACAAGAAAATAAAAGGTTCTGAAAGAAAGGCACTCGTAGCCGATATGTTGGATAGGTTCAATATTGTAGGTAAAAAAAATCTGTTCCCAACACAGTTAAGTGGTGGACAGCAACAATTGGTTGGTGTGGCAAGAGCATTAATTGCAAACCCAAAATTGATATTGGCAGATGAGCCAACAGGCAACCTAAACTCTCAACAAAGCGAAGAGATCATGCAGCTTTTTAAGAAGCTTAATGAAGAAGAAGGCGTCACCATTATTCAAGTAACGCATTCGGAAAAGAACGCCGAGTATGGTTCAAGAATCATCAATCTTTTAGACGGCAGACAGATTTAGTCTTGAAATGATGGTTTATCCTAATTTTTAAAAAATTAGGATAAACCATCACAAGTAAATAGCTTTTCGAGTTAATTAAAATTATAGCTTTCTAACAACTAACAACTAACAACTAACAACTAACAACTAACAACTAACAACCAACAACCACTAATCCGTATACCCTTCAGGATGCATTTCATCAAAATCCGTTTGGTCTTGAAATGCTTTTGCTAATAAAAGAATACTGGCTTCATCATACAAGTTGCTAATTAGCGTGATACTGGTAGGGTGCTTTTTTTCATCTAACCCAGTAGGAATGGAAATTGCCGGATGACCGGTAAGGTTTGTAATAATTGAAAGTCTGTTGCCGGAACTTGGTGAAATAAGCACATCATAATCTTTCATAACGGCCTGCATTTTTTCAATAAGTACCTGTCTTTGTCTGTTGGCTTGTATATATTCCACTGCGGGAATAAAGCGTGCCTGGCGTAATGAATTTGCTCTTGAACGCTGGTGTTGTTCTACCATTTTATCCACTTCTTCAGCTCTGACCATATCATCGAAAAATGCACCCGCTTCTGCTCTTAAAATAATATCAAAACTATTGTAGGGCACATCTTTAGGTAATTCTACAGCGTGTAAGGTAATGCCCATATCTTCAAATTTCTTCACGGCATTATCTAAATTTTCTTTACTAAGTGAAGAGTCTTTTTCAATGTCATTTTTTAAATAGGCAACTTTAAGAGACTTGTAGTCTTTGTTGGGTTCAAATCCGTCAGGGAAATCCGTGGTCATACCATCTTTAGGGTCCTTGCCTGTAATTACGCTGTAAACAATTGCGCAGTCCTCAGCACTTCTGGTCATAGGACCAACCTTGTCCATAGACCAGCTTAAACTCATTACACCGTGTCTGCTTACTCTACCGTAAGTAGGGCGTAATCCTGTAATTCCGTTTCTGGTACTTGGTGATAATATTGAGCCAAGGGTTTCAGTTCCTAAAGAATAAGGTACTAATCCTGCTGAGGTTGCCGATCCTGAGCCCGCGGAAGAACCCGATGCTCCTTGTGTGGTATCCCAAGGATTTTTTGTTTTTCCGTCGAACCAAACATCACCACGTGCCAATGAACCAGAAACTAATTTGGCTACTAAAATGCCACCTGCATCCTGTAATTTTTGCACCACGGTTGCGGTCATATCAATTTTTTGGTCGCGGTACGGTGCTGCTCCCCACGTAGTTTTGTAACCTTCTACTGCCATTAAATCTTTAACGCCATAAGGAATGCCATGAAGAATTCCACGATATTTCCCCTCAGCAAGTTCGGCATCCATCTTTTTCGCTTGTTCCAGTGCCATCTCTTCGGTTATGGTTATGGTACACTGCAAGATGTCGTTATATTTTTTTAAGCGTTCAATGAAAAATTGGGTCAATTCTAGCGAGCTAATTTTTTTGTTTTTAATAAGGGATGCTAGTTGAGGTATTGAATAAAAAGCTAGATCAGCTTTATTTTCTGGTACGTCAATGTTATTTGGAATTTCCCATTCTGGAAACCCAGATTGTGGTTTTGGCGTAAAATTCATTGGTAATGGGTCAAATCTAACCGCAGGTACCATATCGTAATCCAGAGTGTATTTTCTAAGAGAGTCAAATCCTTCTTTATTTCGCTGTAAATAGGGGTATAAGGTGTCTATATATTTCTTATCAAAATCCAGCCCTATTATTTTTTGAGAGCGCTTAACGTCTTTTTTGGAGAAATCGTTCTTAGAGCTAGAACAAGATGTAATTAATAAAGTGGTAAGTAGACTAAAAAATAAGAGTTGGGATAATCTTCTGATAGGTTGGTACATGTATGTTGGTTTTTTAAGAAGATTCTAATGTACGTCTTTTGAAAAATTTATGTGAATTGCCAAATCATAAAAAAATGTGAATTGAATATCTATGAATAAGAGGATCTGTTTATAATGGCATCTTCATTTTCAATACGCTAGCTTCCTAATCTGATAACTAAGGATTATCTTTGTAACCTACTTGTCAATGGGCAGGTTTTGAATGAATTTATATAATGAAGATAGATAAGAAGGATGTTTTAAAGGCTTTGGAGCATATTACGGTTCCCGGGGAAGGCAAAAACATGGTAGAAAGTGGTGCGGTAACCAATATTCAAATTTTTGGTGATGAGGTAGAGGTAGATATTACCATTGCCAATCCAAGTTTACAAGCACGCAAAAAGACCGAAGTGGAGATTTTAAAAGTCATCCACAGAGAGGTGTATGAAAAAGCTAAGATTAAGATCAATATTAAGGTTGAAGCACCTGCGGCAAAACCAAAGGTGAATGAAATTAAAGGTAAGCCTATACCGGGTATTAATAATATTATAGCCGTAGCTTCTGGTAAAGGGGGTGTGGGTAAATCTACAGTAACGGCCAACCTTGCGGTTACCTTGGCAAAAATGGGCTTTAAAGTAGGTCTTTTAGATGCTGATATATATGGACCTTCAATGCCTATTATGTTCGACGTTGCCAATGAGAAACCATTGGCGGTAAACGTAGAGGGTAAATCTAAAATGAAGCCTGTAGAGAATTACGGAGTAAAATTATTGTCTATTGGGTTTTTTACCCAACGTGACCAAGCGGTTATTTGGAGAGGGCCTATGGCGTCAAAAGCATTGAACCAAATGATTTTTGATGCACATTGGGGCGAGTTGGATTTTATGCTGATCGATTTGCCACCGGGTACCGGTGATATTCATTTGAGTATCATGCAATCTTTGCCAGTTACAGGCGCTGTTGTAGTAAGTACACCACAAGAGGTTGCCTTGGCAGATGCTAGAAAAGGTGTGGCCATGTTTCAGCAAGATTCTATAAATGTTCCTGTTTTAGGAATCGTAGAGAATATGGCATATTTTACACCTGCAGAGCTGCCAGAAAATAAATATTATATTTTTGGTAAAGAAGGCGCTAAGAACCTGGCAGAAGATTTAAATGTACCTTTCTTAGGTGAAATGCCATTGGTACAAAGTATACGTGAAGCTGGTGATGTTGGTAGGCCTGCGGCTTTGCAAACCGCTACACCTGTAGAAAAAGCATTTGAAGAATTGACAAAGCAGGTGGTTAGTGAGGTGGTTGCTAGAAACAAGACAATGCCACCTACAGAAGCAATAAAAATTACTACAATGGCGGGTTGTTCGCCGGTTAATAAAAAATAGATATGACTGCAACAGAGCTAAAAGTGAATGTGGAAAAAGCATTGGAAGAGATTAGACCTTTCTTACAGAGCGATGGTGGGGACATTAGTCTTATTTCTATTGAAGAAGAAACGGTTACAGTGCGTTTAGAAGGTGCTTGTGTTGGTTGCAGTGTCAATCAAATGACCTTAAAGAGCGGTGTAGAGATGACCATTAAGAAATACGCACCACAAATTCAAAATGTAATTAATATAGAAGCTTAGATCTTGATAATTGTCATGATATTAAAACAATAGAATGATAATTTTGAGAAATATTACAAACCATCTCAGTAATGATTAAGACCGATATATTAATAATTGGCGCGGGACCTACGGGTCTTTTTGCCGTTTTTGAAGCCGGACTCCTTAAACTTAAGTGCCATTTGATAGATGCCTTGCCACAGGCTGGTGGTCAGTGTGCAGAGATTTATCCAAAAAAACCCATTTATGATATTCCGGGCTTTCCAGAAGTTTTGGCGGGCGATTTGGTGGATAATCTAATGGAGCAGATCAAATCTTTTCAACCTGGTTTTACTTTGGGCGAACGAGCCGAAACTATTGAAAAGTTAGAAGATGGTAGTTTTGTGGTTACTACCAATAAGGGAACAAAGCACAATGCCCCGGTTGTAGCCATAGCAGGTGGGTTAGGAAGTTTTGAACCTAGAAAACCTTTGTTGGATAATTTAGCAAAATTTGAAGATAACGGTGTTGCTTACATGATTAAGAATCCAGAAGTGTATCGTGATAAGAAAGTGGTTATTGCAGGTGGTGGAGACTCGGCATTGGACTGGAGTATATTTTTGGCAGATGTAGCTGCTCAGGTGACATTGGTGCACAGAAGAAATGAGTTTAGGGGCGCTTTGGATTCTGTAGAAAAGGTTCAGGAACTGAAGAATCAAGGCAAGCTTATTCTGATTACCCCCGCTGAAATTATTGCCTTAAATGGCGATGAAGCATTAGAATCTGTTCTAATCAGAAAAATATCAGATGCTAAGGAAGAGCTTGTTTTGGAGGTCGATGATTTTATTCCTTTATTCGGGCTATCTCCCAAATTAGGACCTATTGGAGATTGGGGATTGGAGATTGAAAAAAATGCCATAAAGGTGGGTACCTTTGATTACCAAACCAATATTCCGGGTATATACGCCATTGGAGATGTCAATACCTATCCGGGTAAACTAAAACTGATTCTATGTGGTTTTCATGAAGCAACGCTAATGTGCCAAAGCGCCTTTCAAAAAATCCATCCAGATAAGAAGTATGTAATGAAATACACTACCGTAGGTGGAGTAAGCGGTTTTGATGGAACAAAAAAAGAAGCGCCTAAAGCAGTGGTGAAGAAGATTGAATAAAGTAAGTGAATTAGTGAAATAGTGAATTAGTGAAGATGACTATACAACGATTTGAAGACCTAAAGGTTTGGCAGAAATCTCAGGATTTAGCGGTTCTTATCTATAAACAATTTAGGGATTTAAAAGACTTTGGTTTTCGGGATCAGATTACTAGGGCTTCAGTATCTATTTCTAATAACATAGCAGAAGGTTTTGAAAGAAGTTCTAATGCGGACTTTAAACGCTTTTTATATTTTTCTTTAGCTTCCAACAGTGAACTAAGATCCATGCTTTATCTTGCGCAAAGATTAGCATATGTTGAAAAAGAAATGGCACTAGAATTGATAAATGAAACTAATCAAGTATCAAAAATGTTATATGCCTTTATTAAATCAATGAAGTAATATTTTTCACTAACCCACTAACCCACTAACCCACTAATTTATGACCGATATAAAAATTACAATAGTAGACCGTGATGGAGTATCTCATGAAATTGATGCCCCAACAGACATGAATATGAACCTTATGGAAGTCGTACGTTCGTATGAACTGGCGCCAGAAGGAACCATAGGTATTTGTGGAGGTATGGCAATGTGTGCATCTTGTCAGTGTTATGTGGAATCTGACCACGAATTGCCGGAAATGAGTGATGACGAAGAAGCTATGTTGTCCGAAGCTTTTAATGTTAAGGATAATTCACGTTTAGGCTGTCAATTGCATATTTCTGAAGACATGGACGGACTCAAAGTAGAGTTGGCTCCAGAAGATCTATAAATGTCATTGCGAGAAAACGAGATGTAATCGAGATTGACGAAGCAATCTGCTGAATTCTTGTTCCTAAGTTTTTGCACTGCGCAAAAATAACTGTTATTTTAATTTTCCAACAACCAACTTATATCCTAGCCTGATACGTAAACAGATTATGGTATCTGCCTTCTTTGGCAATCAGCTCTTCATGGGTTCCCTGCTCAGCAATACGTCCGTTTTCAATCACTAAAATTTGATTTGCTTTTCTGATAGTGCTTAAACGGTGCGCAATGACAAAAGTGGTTCTTCCTTTCGTTAGTTCAGCCAAGCTCTTTTGAATTAAAGCTTCGCTTTCCGTATCGAGGTTAGAGGTGGCTTCATCTAAAATCAAGATTCTTGGATTTGCCAACACAGCTCTGGCAATGGCAATGCGTTGGCGTTGACCACCAGATAATTTTACCCCACGTTCCCCTATAACGGTATTCAATCCCTCTTCAAATCTATCTGTAAATTCATCTACGTACGCTGCTTTGATCGCTGCTTGTAATTCCTCTTCAGGAGCATTTGGTCTAGGGAAAAGAATGTTCTCTCTAATTGTGCCTTCAAATAGAAAATCATCCTGTAAAACCACGCCTAAAAATTGTCTAAAACTGGTTAGGTCAACTTTTGAAAGGTCCGTGCCATCAATGGTAATTTCACCGGAGTCAGGGTTTAAAAAACTAGCCGCCAAACCAGCAATGGTAGACTTCCCGGATCCAGAACTACCCACTAGCGCAATAACATCACCAGATTTAGCTTCAAAGCTAATGTTGTGCAAGACATCTTTATCTTCCTCGTACGCAAAGCTTACGTCCTTAAAAGCCATATTTCCTTTTAATTGGGAAAGCACAATAGTTCGGTCTTTTTCATCAGACTCTGAAACCTTGTTCATCAATTCTTCGGTACGATCTAAACCGGCCAAAGCTTCGGTCAGCTGGCTTCCAATATTGCTCATTTGTACAATGGGCGCTACCATTAGGGCAAGAAGAAAAGTAAACTCAAAATACTCGCCCGTAGTCAATTCGCCCTGCATCATTTGGTATCCACCATATCCCATCATAATCCCTGTAGTGGCCAATCCCAATAAAAAGGTAGAAGCACTGGTCATAAAAGCGGTAGCTGTTAAGCTCTTTTTTACATTTTGGTATAGTTTGTCAACCCCTTCTTCAAAAACCTTACTTTCTTGCACCTCTGCGTTAAAGCCTTTAATAACGCGAATTCCACCAAGGGTTTCCGTTAGTCTTCCTTTTACTTCTGCATTAATTTTACCACGCTCCCTAAAAACAGGTCTTATAATCTTAAATGCCTTTAGAGCAATGAATGCAAATAATATTAAGGGTACAAAAGTCAATAAGGTCATTATTGGGCTAATTCTCAATAACAATACAAGAGACACTACAGCGGTAATGGTACCACCAACAAGTTGTACAAGTCCGGTACCAATTAAATTTCTAACCCCTTCCACATCGCTCATGATTCTAGAAACCAATGAGCCGGATTTGGTGTTGTCAAAAAATCGAATAGGTAATGAAAGTACTTGCTTTTGTACCTGTGCACGAAGTTCGGAAATCATGTATTGTGCCTGAATGCTAAGCACTTTGGTAAGTAGGAAAGACATGACCGCTTGTACCAAAAATGCAAAAATAACAACGGCAACCAATATTTTTAATAGGTCATAGTTTTTATTAGGGATGATATCATCTAAAAAGTATCGTAAAGAAACCGGTGCCACAAAACTAGCAGCTTTACTGATTACGATAAGCAATAAACCCAACAAAACCAGTTTTCTGCGTGGCCATATAATTGTTTTAAAAGCGGTTAGTATGCTTACTTTTTTTTCTGCCATAGGTGTTTGCTCTAACTAATTACTGTTTAATTATTCCATTGTCCGTTCGAGCGCAGTCGAGACCGATCGGCAATGAGTTGCAAGTTACTTCAATTCTAAAGTTTTACCGAATCTAGAATAGGTTTTGATATTGGCTAAGAGTATGGATAAAGGTTTTTATATTTGAGTATCCTGATTACCGACCGATGCTTAAAAAAACCATTTTTCTTTTTTTATTAATTACTTTTTATACGAATGCACAAGAGCAATACTATGAATTGCGTGATTTCGTAACCGATAGTGCAGGCATTTTCACAGCAAGTCAAACAGCAGATTTAAATCAGCGTTTGGTAGCGTTTGAGGAGAATACTACCAATCAACTAGTAATAGTCACGATAGAAGAGTTGGGTTTTGATACCATTGAGTCTTATGCGAACGGACTATTCAATCAAAATAAAATTGGTCAAGAAGGAAAGGATAACGGGTTATTGATTCTGTTTTCAGAATTGGACCGAGAAGTAAGAATAGAGGTAGGTTATGGATTGGAACCGTACATTACAGATGCCGTTGCTTCAAGAATTATTAGAAATACGATGATTCCCAAATTTAAGGAGGAGGCATATTTTGATGGTGTTGATGAGGCTACTGATCAGCTTATAGCGTTTCTCAATAACCCAGAAGCCTTAGATGAGTTTAAACAAGAAATTGAAGATAAAAAAGGGAAGGAAAGGCTTTATATGAACATTTTTCTTGGTGTTTTTCTATCAATATTTATTGGGGTAGGTGGTTTTTTCTTTCTTAAAAGCTATAGAAATATTATAGAGGTTTTTAGAGGAATATTTATGGGTAAATTAGGCGTATTACCTGGTATTTTTATGCTTTTAGGAGGTTCTATCTCTACTATTTTTGGTATGGTCTTTATGGTGGTGCCTCTATTTGTGGGGTATAGTATTTATACCGCAGACCAAGATCTTGCCATGCGAATTTTTGATCATCCTAAAGTTCTGTTGTGGTTATTACTACCGTTTTTTGGCATAGCCGCTATAATCGCTCTTATTAAACTTAAACTATTTGATAACAAAGATTTCAGTATTTCGTGGCTAAAGAACGATAAAACATATTACCGAAAAACATTTTCTTCATCAGGTTCCCACTCTTTTGGTTCTGGCGGTAGCTCATCAAGTGGTGGTAGTTCATTTTCTGGCGGTGGCGGCAGTTCAGGTGGTGGTGGAGCAAGCGGAAGTTGGTAAAATTCAAGTACTTTTATGTATCTAAAATATTCAAAATAATTAGCATCCATGAACAGAATAATTTACTTGTTAGCATTTGTCTTGGTTTTATCATGTAAGACAGAAAAACCAAAAAGCCCTGAAGTTGAAAAATGGGAAGCCCAAGCTGCTAATGTTGAAATAATAAGAGATGACTTTGGAGTACCCCATATTTATGGTAAGACAGATGCCGATGCAGTGTTTGGGTTATTGTATGCCCAATGTGAAGATGATTTTAACCGTGTGGAGCAAAACTACATTTGGGCAACAGGTAGGTTGGCAGAAGTAGATGGTGAAGAGGCTTTGTACAGCGATTTACGTGCAAAACTCTTCATGACCGAAGATGAGGCTAAAGCGAATTACGAAAAGAGTCCCGTTTGGTTAAAAGAGTTGTGTAATGCCTTTGCCGACGGTATCAATTACTACCTATATACGCACCCAAAAGTAAAACCTAGATTGTTGACGCATTTTGAGCCATGGATGCCCATGTATTTTAGTGAAGGGTCCATTGGTGGTGATATTGAGCGGATTTCAACAAAGAAGATTGCTGCCTTCTATGAAAGTGATATGGCATTACCAGAAATGGAATTGTTGCAATTAGAAAAGGAAAAAGAAGCAGAGGAGCCACAAGGTTCTAACGGTATTGCTATTTCAGGTAAATTGACACAGTCCGGTAATCCGCTGTTATTGATCAATCCGCATACCTCGTTTTATTTTAGGGGAGAAGTTCATGTAGTTTCAGAGGAGGGATTAAACGCCTATGGTGCGGTAACTTGGGGTCAGTTTTTCGTTTATCAAGGTTTTAATGAAAAAACCGGATGGATGCATACATCCACTTATACCGATGTTATGGATGAATTCAAGGAGACAATAGTTAAGAACGATGATAATTTATTCTATCAATACGGAGAAGAATTGCGTCCTGTAGAATCGTCTGAAATACTATTGAAATATTTGGATGGAGAGGAATTGAAAGAGAAAAAGTATCCAGCATACAGAACCCACCACGGACCAATAACCCATGTTGCAGATGCGCAATGGACGGCATCTGCCATGATGTGGGAACCGGTGAAAGCGTTAGAGCAATCATTCATCCGAACAAAACAAAACGGGTACAAAGGTTTTAGGGATATGATGGATATTCGTACCAATTCTAGTAACAATACGGTGTATGCAGATGCGGAAGGAAACATTGCTTATTTTCATGGTAATTACGTTCCAAAAAGAGATGTTCAATTTAATTATGCAAAATCTGTAGATGGTAGCAACCCGAAAACAGATTGGCAAGGTTTGCATACGGTAGATGAAAATATTTTGGTGTTAAACCCAGAAAACGGATGGATCCAGAATTGTAATTCTACTCCGTTTACATCAGCTCTAGAATTTAGTCCAAAGAAAGAAGACTACCCGTATTACATGTCTAGAGATCAAGAGAACTTTAGAGGCGTTCATGCCATAGAATTATTGAAAGACAGAAAAGGGTACACAATTGATAGTCTTATCCGGTTAGCGCATGATCCGTATTTACCGGCATTCAAAGCTTTGATACCTGGCTTGGTAAAAGCTTATAATTCTCATAACGATAAGAATCCGAAATTAAAAGAGCCGATTAAGATGCTTGAGGAATGGGACTATACAACGGGAGAAGATCAAGTAGCCATGACATTGGCACATTTTTATGGTACCGCAATAGGCAAACACGCAGACCAACCAAAAGGAATAAGTGATATGGAGCGCATGATTTATTTTGGGAACAACACAGAAGCCGTATTGCCTATTTTTGAAGAAGTGATCAACCAAATTGAGTCAGATTTTGGTACATGGAAAATGCCATGGGGAGAAGTAAATAGATATCAGCGAACTACAGGAGATATCGTGCAGCATTTTGATGATGCTAAACCAAGTATTCCAATAGGGTTTGCTTCCGGTAGGTGGGGAGCCTTGGCTGCATACGGTGCGCGATACACCACCGAAGGCGCAAAAAAGATATACGGTACAAGGGGCAACAGTTTTGCAGCAGTGGTTGAATTTGGTGAAACCGTTAAGGCCAAAAGTATTTTGGCAGGTGGGCAAAGTGGTGATCCTGATTCTCCATATTTTAATGACCAAATTGAGAGGTATAGATATGTAGATTGGAAAGAAGTACCTTTTTATAAGAAAGATGTTTTAAAAAGAGCAGAAGAAACTTACAGGCCCGGTGAAAGAAATTAGTATATTTAGGTAATAATCAGTGTGTTAATAAAATTGACACTAAATACCTAACTGTACATGGAGCTAAAAATTGAAAACCTGAGTAAAACATATTCTAATGGAGTACATGCTTTAAAGAATATTACTTTAACAATTCCACAAGGTATGTTTGGTCTTTTAGGACCAAATGGTGCCGGTAAATCTTCTCTAATGCGTACCATGGCTACGCTGCAACAACCAGACTCTGGGAGTATTACCATGGGAGATATAGATATTTTAAATGATACGGACAGGGTTAGGGAAGTTTTGGGTTATTTACCACAAGAGTTTGGGGTGTACCCAAAGGTGACTTCTTATAAAATGTTAGATCATATAGCTTCATTGAAAGGTGTTTCAAATAAGGGAGAACGGAAAGATTTAGTAGAGGCACTTTTAAACAAAACCAATCTTTGGCATGTACGTAACAAGAGTTTGGGTACATATTCTGGTGGAATGAAACAGCGTTTTGGTATCGCTCAAGCTTTAATTGGATCTCCTAAATTAATAATAGTGGATGAACCTACTGCCGGTTTGGACCCAGCGGAACGTGTGCGTTTTCATAATTTGTTGAGTGAAATTGGGGAAAATACCATTATAATTCTTTCGACCCATATAGTTGAAGATGTGGCTAATTTGTGTAAGAACATGGCAATTATTTGTCTTGGTGAGGTTGTGGCTCAAGGCAACCCAACAGAGATAACTTCTAGGATACAAGGTAAAATCTGGAAAAAAATGATTGATAAAAAAGATCTTGATGCCTATAAAGCGGAACACCAGGTTATTTCAACTCATTTAAAAGCGGGTAGAACTATTATCCATGTTTATAGTGAAATGAGGCCAGATGAAACTTTTGAAACAAGCCCTGCGAATTTGGAGGATGTTTATTTCACAGAAATTACAGCTAGATCAAACGCTGTTACCGTATAGATTTTCTTTCCATCCACCTAAAGCCAACTATCATGTTTACTGAAATATTCTTATTTGAATTAAATTATCGTTTAAAACGTCCTGCAACTTGGGCCTATTTCGGAATACTTTTTTTATATGGAATGATTATTTCCATTGGAGGTTTCGAAGGGGGGTCGGAGAAAGTGTTTTTAAATGCGCCAACCAATATAGCTTCAACTTTGAATGTCGTCAGTATTTTCGGAATTATGTTGGCAAGTGCCATTATGGGCGTTCCAATTTATCGAGATATTGAACATGGTACACAAAATTATTTATTCAGTTATCCTATAAGTGAGAAAGGATATGTTTCGGGTAGGTTTGCGGGATCAATGCTAACACTATTTTTAGTAAGTTTAGGGTTAATTTTGGGCTTCATAATTGGTTACGCCATAGGTCCTTATGCAGGTTTTGAACCGGCAGAGCGTTATGCTGATTTTAATTTCTGGCACTATTTACAGCCTTCTCTGGTTTTTTATTGGTCTAATTTTTTCTTTTCAGGTTGTATTTTCTTTGCCTTGGTTGCTTTGACCAAACGTATTATGTTAGCTTATGCCGGTGGTGCAATATTGTTCATTGTTTATTTAGTGACCTTAACGCTTACTCAGGATATCGAAAATAAGGAGTTGGTTAGTCTATTGGATCCTTTTGGCTTTGGAGCATTGAATAATACTATACAATACTGGACTCCAGAAGAGCAAAATACCTTAACGGTACCTTTTAAGGATACTGTAATGTGGAATAGAATATTATGGGTGGGCATAGGTCTTTTAATCTGTTTGTTTACAGTTTTTAGATTTGATTTTCAACGATTTTTAACTAAGAAGCTAGGTTCTAAAAAGAAAGTGGCAGGGGAGGTAGATGGTTCATCAGCTGCAGTTCTAACAAAAATACCGGTAGTTTCTCAGATTTTTAGTAGGTCTCATAACGTGAAAATGCTAGGTAATTTGGCATGGATGGAATTTAGAAATATAACTAAGGATTTATTTTTTAAGGCTATTTTAATTGCGGCCGTTGGATTCCTGTTTTTTGATGGATGGTTTGGTAACCCAACCTACGGTACACCAATGTTGCCCATGACCTACTATATGTTAGAGATTAAAGATTATAACTATGTAGTACTCATTTTTATACTTATTGTTTTTATGACAGGTGAGGTTTTACATAGGGAGCGTAGTGTAAAATACGATCAAATATACGGTGCCCTACCATTACCTAATTGGGTAGTTTACGGTTCTAAGTTTCTGGCCTTGGTTTTTATTTGTTTTGTATTGGTAAATATGATTTTAGTAAGTGGATTGCTAAATCAAATATTACAGGGGTACTACAATTTTCAGTTTGATATGTATTTTACCGACCTCTACTTAATAGAATTTCCCAAATATATTTCTTATGTTATGTTGGCTTTCTTTGTACATGCCGTAATTGCCAAAAAGTTTTTAGGTCATGTTATTACCATAGCTATCTGGGCAGCGTTATTTGCCATTAGTAGTCTGGCGGATATTGATTATAATATGTATTTGTATGGTTATGCACCGCGCTATACCATTTCAGATATGAATGGATTCGGCCATTTCTTATCCGGACAAAATTGGTTTCGTTTATATTGGTTAGGTTTTGGTTTTGTGTTGGCGATAGTTGGATTATTGTTTTGGAAAAGAGGAACTGATTCTGGGATAAAGGCCAGATGGAAGGAGGCAGGACACCGTTTTGGCATAAAGGAGAAGGTGGCTATGATTGCTGGGGTACTGGTTTGTGCTGGTGCAGGATGGTATGTTCATTATAATGTTAGTGAATTAAATTCTTATAGAACAGTAAAACAAGGAAGGGAATTAGCTGCTAATTATGAGAAAGATATTAGTAAATACAACTACATAAATCAACCAAAATTTACGGACGTAAAGGTAGAGGTAGATTTAGTTCCTGAAGAAAGATACGCAACAATGTCCGGTACATTCACTATGGTGAATAAAGGAGAAACACCTATAGATTCGTTACACTTAAACTGGGGCGATAATCAATTGCTGCATACTGAATTATTAAGGTTTTCTGTAGGAGATATTGACTTAAAAGAGGGTAAAGTATATAGCAAATCCAATTATAAACTTTATAAATTACCAAATACAATGATGCCTGGTGATACCTTGGTCATGAATCTTGCAATAAAACGTGGTTATAAGGGTTTCCCAAATGAGGGTTCTGGGTCGGATATTGTCTATAACGGTACATTTTTGAACAATGATTTTTTTCCGACTTTCGGCTATAATTTACAATACGAGCTTACAAGCGATAAGTATAGAAAAGAATATGATTTGCCGGTAAAGGAATATACGGCTCCTCCTCAAAATGATAAATGGGGATTACGTAATTTATTATTCAATGATGATGCAGACTACGTAACTTTCGAAGGTACTGTGAGTACGGCTCCTGACCAGATTGCCATAATGCCCGGTTATTTGCAAAAAGAATGGGAAGAAAATGGCAGAAAATATTACCATTATAAAATGGAAGGCGAAATGGATTATTTTTTTAATGTTTCCTCTGCACGCTATGATATTCACAAAGAAGATTGGACAGGTAAAAATGGGGAAAAAGTTGTAATTGAGATATTTCATCATCCAGATCACCCTTATAATGTTAAACGATTTGCAAAAGCTGTTCGCCATTCTTTAGACTATTTCTCAGAAAATTACGGACCATATCAATATCGTCAGATGCGAATAATTGAATTTCCAAGATACCAGTCTTTTGCCCAGTCTTTTCCAAATACGGTACCCTATGCTGAAAGTTTTGGATGGACCGGAGATTTTAGTGATCCGGAAGATTTGGATTATGCTTATATGGTTACATCTCATGAAGTAGCACACCAATGGTGGGGTCATCAAATTACACCCTCTGCCACACGTGGAGCTAATCAAATTTCAGAATCTATGGCAGAATATTCATCGCTTATGGTCATGAAAAAAGAATATGGCGTAGATGCAATGCAAGATTTTTTGAAAAGAGAGTTGGATAGTTATTTGCGAGGTCGTGCCGGTGAAAATAAATTTGAAAAAACCTTATTGGACAATGACACTCAAGCCTATGTTTGGTATAGAAAAGGCGGATCTGTTTTATATGCTTTACAAGATTACATAGGTGAAAATCAGCTCAATTTAGGGTTTAAGAAGTTTATAGATAGTGCGGCATTTAGACCTCATGCACCTTTTGCTACGTCAAACGAATGGTATGGCTATATCAAAGAGGTTACTCCAGATTCTTTACAGTATTTTTTAGAGGATAGCTTTGAAAAAATTACCTTATATACAAATAAGGTCAATGAAGCAACGTTTAAAAAATTAGATAATGATTCCTATGAAATTAAGCTTACCGTAGAAAGTGAAAAGAACTATTATGACGGTAACGGTAAAGATTTAGGAGCTCCTGATCAACCAAATTTATTGGATATTGCTGTATTTCAAAATGACACCATTATAAACGGTAAAACAAAAAAAGTTCCACTTATTCTAGAGAAAAAATGGATTAAGCCTGGTACGAGTACTTTTACGTTTATCACCAGTAAAAAACCGTTTAAAGCTGGTATAGACCCGTATAATAAAATGATTGATAGAATTCCCGATGATAATTTAATTAGTCTGGAAGAAATGGAATAATAGAAAAAACAAAATAATACTTTAAAGCACTTTACATAGATTCTTTGGTAACGATCAAAGTAGCCTTGGAACCTGCTGATAACAACCATTTGTTAGAGTAGATCAATTCCCCTTTATCGTTATACACATCTACTTGAGCAGTATTTGGGGCAGATGATCCATGGTTAAGTGCTTCAAAATCCAAACGGTTAAAACCATCTTGTAAATCGACATTGATTCCTTTGAACGCTCCGGTTAATAGCAGGTTTTGTTCTACGACCATATCGTTCATATAAATCTTAACACGGTCTCCATCTACATATTCATGATCTCTGCAAACAATACCAATAAATTTTCCGCTACTTTTTACATCCCCAAGATATTGATCAGGAAAATATTGACCAGATCCATTTAAGCGTTCTCCAGGAGCTACTTTTGGGTCAATTTTCATACCGGTTCCTGCTTGTACCAATTCTTCATCGGGTAACATTTTTACAGGGTTCTTGCTGTTCATGTCTAGACTTGGCTGTTCTTTGATCAATGAGGGCATCTTAAGAACAGGGCTAGCGGTTCCACTAGAATTTATAGGGTTTGCTTTCTCAATTTTCAATGGTTTGGCAGTAGGTAAATCTGTTTGTGCAGAAACCTGTGCCATGGAAAGGGAGAACAAAACAATAAAAAGATAATAAAGGTTTCTCATTTAATCTTTACATTGGTTGAAATAAAGATAACAAATACTCTGCCATGGGCACTTAAGGCGACGTTAAAATAAGTATAGGATAGTGTATTTTCGATAAAACGAACTAGTCTATTTCAAATTTTCCCTTAAGAACGAAATAAAATTTCCGTTCATTATTTTCTCAATGTCTTGAGGTGAATAACCTCTGTTTTCCAGTAAATGAACACATTTTTGCAAATCTGCAATGGTATCTACATCGGCAGGACCTTGTTCTTTTCCAAATCCGCCGTCCAGGTCAGAACCTATACCTACATGATTGGCATTACCTGCAAGTTGGCAAATATGGTCAATATTATCGAGCATTTGCTGTAGACTTACGCCTGCAGATTGCGGTGTAGAAGCCCCTCTTTCCCAATTTGGAACCATCATCCAAGCATCAAGCACAACACCTATAATACCTTTACGCGCTATAATTTCCTTAATTTGTTCATCTGTAAACTGCCTATGGTGGTTAACTAGGGCCCTGCAATTATTATGGCTGGCCCAAAGAGGACCGTCATAATTCACCATGGTTTCCCAAAAACTGATATCACATAAATGGGTTACATCTAAGATTATTCCTAAACGTTGAATTTCCTTTAATAAATTTCTTCCCTTGGCACCAATACCACCAGATGAGTTGGTACCATGTGCGTATGTGCCAGGACCGTAATGTGCAGGTCCAATGGCACGTAACCCCTGATCATATGAACGTTGTAGGTATGAAACGTCTATGATAGAATCTGCACCTTCTAAACTTAATAAATACCCAATAGGTTTCTTTTCTTTATCGGTTTTCCAAAGTTCTAGGTGCGCATCAAGTTGAGTTTTGTTGGTGATTTGAACCATTTCTTTAGCATCTTCCATGCTTTTGTACCATGCCAACTGCCCTTGTGTTTGTGCCCAAGCCTGTTGAGGTGACTTCCATCCCGGTAATGCATTGTCTTTATGGACATAACGGGCAATTTGCGTTGCCATGCAGAGCCCGATATTACCTTTTCGCATAGCATCTAACGATACTGTATTGTTACCTCTATCTGGTTTATCGGTCATGCCTTGCTCACCTTTTCTGATATCTTCAACAGACCGGGTAAGGTCACGGTTCCACTCCATGGCGTTCATGGACAAGTCTAAATGGGCATCGAAAATGAACATACTTATATCGTAGATTTTTGGGTTCTTGCAGTTACCGGCCAATGATCTATAACTTTATTATCCTTAACAACCGTTAGGGTATCGTATTTGGCTACGGTAGGGCATATATGTTTAGGAACTGCGTAATGTATATCCCCTACCTCAGGTATGGTAAGGTCGTCGTACTCAACGACCAGATGCTCTTCTGACTGACTAATTTGCTTACTGTGCTTTAGGTCTAAAAATGCTATTCTGGGAAAAGGCATTTCAGGTGCTAAAGATTTATGACCAAGGTCAAAACAAAGAATTCCCGTAGTTGGTTTACTTAGAATACGTGTCATTAGTACAGCTGCAGGCAAAAAATGCATCTCGGGAAAGAGATTGCCATAACCGGCATCCCAAAGTAAAGTAGTGCCCGGGCTGGTCTCCACACCATCTCGTTTACAGTGAAAGGGAAAAGTCGGTGAGCCACCGGCCACTATTTTGGGACTTGGTATGTCAAGTTTCTCAATGTTGGCTTTTAAGCTCAACACAGGTTCAAATGCAGTATTGCATTCTGCCTCACGAATAGTGGGATCTGTATGGCGTAAATGACCATCATACACATGTAAGCCTTCAGCAATTAAATGCTCATGTTCGCTTAACTCTCTATATAGGGCCAATGCCTTTTGATCAGGAGCTATACCCGTTCTGTTCATGCCGTTATTAATATCTATCCACAGCGGGATTTTAATGTTGTTGGCTTTAGCAAGGTCACCTAAAAGTTGTAAAGATTTAGAGTTGTCAACAAGAGTGGAAAACTTGGTATTGCCGTATGCTTTTATAAGTTCAACAAAACGTTTGGTATTAGGTCCTATCGGTTGCATGGCCAACAGTACATCTTTTGCCTTGCAATTACCAAGTAATTCGGCTTCTGCAATGGTAGCGCTTTTAAATTTTTGAATACCGGCATCCATTTGCATAACAATGATATTGGCGTTTTTGTATGTTTTTACATGCGGACGCAAGAAATTTACATCGCCCCTCATAGAAATCATTAATTCAATATTATGTTGAATTCTATTGGGATAGATCAATAGGGACGGAGAAATTACGTCTTCCGGATGGGTCAATGAATACCAATTGTTGTCTTCCATATCTTTTAATGATGTAGTTCAAAATGTGCCTCTATCTCTACAGGAATACCGCCAGGTAAAATCATACCAACCGCACTACGAACACCCACCCCGTTATCTGGTCCAAAAATATCTGCCATAAGTTCGCTGAAACCATTAATGACCAAAGGTTGTTGCCCAAAATCTGGGGTAGAGTTGACCATGCCCAAGGTTTTTACGATTCTTTTTATTTTATCAATGTCGCCAAAATGGGTCTGTATGGTAGATAGCATGGTCAATGCAACTTGCCTTGCTGCAATTTTAGCCTCTTCCATTGTCATATCATGACCGGCTCTGCCTACTATTAATGAGCCGTCATTTCGCATTGGTCCTTGCCCTGAAATGTAAAGAAAATGATCCACCACCAAAACGGGCTTGTATAAACCTGCCGGAGGTGGGGCAGGGGGTAATATGAGTCCTAATTCCTTAATCCTTTCTGAAGGTTTCTTTTGCATATTTAATTGTTTAAATGAACATATTTATTATTAGAACACCTACTAGTCCCATAACACCTACGGTGGTTTCCATAACTGTCCAGCTTTTTAAAGTGTCGTTTACGGATAGGTTGAAGTATTCTTTGAATAACCAAAAACCACTATCGTTTACATGGGACAACATTAAACTGCCCGATCCAATGGCTAGCACCATTAATTCTGGGCTAACACCGGTACCTTGCACCAATGGCAGTACAATACCTGCAGCTGTTAAACCGGCGACAGTGGCAGAACCCACGCAAACGCGAATTACGGTAGCGATCAGCCAAGCTAAAATTAATGGAGAAATGGAAGATTGCTCTAATATTCCGCCAATATATTCACTTACACCGCTATCGATCAAAACTTGCTTTAGTGCGCCAGAGCCAGCAATAATTAGTAGTACCATAGTTATGCCCGTAATGGCACTACCAACAGAATCCATAACTTCTTTCATACTTTTACCGCGACCCAAACCTAAAGTATAGATAGCTACCAAAACTGCAATAAGCATGGCAATGGCAGGGTTGCCTATAAAAACCAAAATCTTGGTGAGAAAGAAATCTGCCGGTAGCAAAAGTTGGGCTAGTGCGGCAATGGCAATAAGAATTACTGGTAAAAGTGCGCTGATAATACTGTTTGCCATGCTGGGCATTTCTTCTTCTTTTAGGATGATGGGGTTTAGAAATTCCTTTAAGGGAGTTGCATTAATGTTTTTTAAAGTTCTTGAAAAGATAGGACCGGCAACAATAATTGCGGGTATGGCAACTATAATACCGTATAACAGTGTTTTGCCAATATCAGCATTGAACATGGACGCCAGTGCAGTTGGAGCAGGATGCGGAGGTAAATATCCATGGGTGACAGACAGCGATGCCAGCATGGGTAGACCTACATAAAGTAGTGGTAAGCCGGTGGCTGCTGCAATAGTGAATACCAATGGAACTAGGATTACGAAACCTACGGAATAAAACATGGGTATACCTACAATGAAGCCGGTTAAGACAACGGCCCATTGAATGTTCTTTTTACCAAATTTTTCTACTAAATGGGTGGTGATTCGTTGAGCGGCACCACTGTCGGCAACCAACTTGCCCAACATGGCACCAAGCCCTAAGATAATAACGAGAAAACCTAGAATATTACCAATACCTTTTTGAATGGAATCGACCACGCTAATGGGTTCCATACCTTCGGCAATACCCACAAAAAGTGATACGATAATAAAGGTGATAAAAGCATTGAGTTTAAATTTTGCAATGAGAATGAATAGGAGTAAAATTCCTAGAATAACAATAAATAATGGCATATTAAAAATGAGTTAGTTAAGTTGATCATCTAAATATACCATAAAAAAAAAGCCCATCATATATTATCTAATTATGATGAGCTTAAACATTATAATTCTATAATTTATCAGTCATCTCGGGTGAGATGGTCTTATAGATCAATCCCGCTAAAATGGCTCCGATCATTGGCGCCAACCAAAATAGCCAAAGTTGATCTAGCGCCCAGTCACCAACAAATAATGCCTGACTGGTACTTCTTGCAGGATTTACAGATGTATTGGTAACAGGAATACTAATTAGGTGAATTAAGGTTAGACAAAGCCCTATAGCCAACCCGGCAAAACCTCGTGGTGCCTTGGTGTAAGTAGATCCCAGTATAACGAATAAGAAAATAAAGGTCATCACAAGTTCTATAGTAAAAGCTGTTGTTAAATCATACCCTCCAGGTGAATGTTCATTATACCCGTTAGAAGCAAATCCACCAAGTTCAAAACCAGCTTTGCCGGAAGCAATTAGAAATAGAATGGCTGCTCCGGCAATACCGCCCATTACTTGAGCTACGATGTAAGGAAAAACGTCTTTACCCTCAAAACGACCACCTACCCAAACACCGATGGTTACGGCGGGGTTTAAATGACAACCGGAAATATGACCAATGGCGTAGGCCATAGTTACCACGGTTAAACCGAAGGCCAAGGAGACCCCAACAAAACCGATTCCTAATTCTGGATATCCTGCGGCAAGTACGGCACTACCACACCCACCTAAAACTAACCATAAAGTGCCTATAAATTCTGCAATAAACTTTTTCATTTTCTTAAGGTTTAATTGATTGTATGTATTTAGAAACCAAAAGTTTAATGAAGTCACAATTTTTTATGAGTTTTATTGATACTGTTAATGGTTAGATATTTAATTTTTTACATAAAATATAGTTAAATACCTTTTTTTAATCCGAATAGAGGGTGCAGAGGTTTTATTTTTAATATGATTAAATGATAAATTAACCAACATATTAAAAATGTACCTACGATTAAAATTGTAGCTTTTAAAAGCAAACTCCATTGCAAATCTTTTATGTAATATGCAATTCCTACGGTTACGGTTTGATGAAGAATGTAGAATGGGTAAACAGCTCGATTGGCATAGCTCAAAAGTGGACTAGGTTTGTTCTGATACTTAGCGGCATATCCTAATAGCACTAATATCCATGACCAAAGATTTACGATTTTCAGAAAAGCTTCGGTAAAGTGACGGGTGTATCCGTCTTCAAATTGCCAAGTAATAAGCATTCCTATAAAACATATAATTCCTAAGTAAAAAGCTTTTGTGCGTATCCTTTCGATTGCATTCCAAAGAATAGGTCCGCAAGCGACCATGACAAATCCGAAGAAGAATAAAGTCATGGAAGAGAAAAAATTAAACCAATCATTAATTAGGTCATGGGTTATGTCATAAAAAGGTTCTAACAAAGACTCCAATAAATATAAAGGAATCGTAAAAATGTATAGTCCGTATGGTTTTTGAATTACCTTGCTAATCCAACGTATATACCTGTTTTTATTATTTTTCATATAAAGGAAAAAAGGAGAAAGCAATACGGAAAAAACTAGTAGATACGGAAGAAACCACAAGTGGTGCCAACTTAAATTGCCTTCTGGGTAAATGCCGTCATAGGCTATAGTGCTCAAGTAGCTCCAATACGAACCTTGAAATTGACCTTGTGCCAATCTTTCAAAATATACCTGTGGAGGAACAATAACGAGCATACCGAAAACAAGGGGGATCCCTAAACGCAAAAATCGCTCCTTATTAAATTGCCATATATTTCTTTTTGATAAGGCATAGAACGTACCCATACCAGAAATTAGAAATAATATTGGCAGTCTCCATTGATTTAAAAAAAGCATGGGCCACTTCAACCAATCATAGATGTTGTTATTTTTTATATGCCAACCCCAAGGCACAAAGAACATACCTGAATGATAAATGATTAAGAGTGAAAAAACGAATACTCGCAACCAATCGATATCATACCTTCTAAACTTTTTTTCCATAATCTAGTGATTTTCATCAAAGTTGAATTTTAAAATCAGGAATGATAAATTTTGGACATTACCATATGTCCTGAATTACAATTTTGGAGAAATTGACTTTGCAAATTTAGAGGGAGATATACCCGAAATCTTCTTGAAAGCATTGTAAAATGCAGACTTTGACTTAAATCCTACCGTCTCGCCAATAGCTTCAATGGTAAGATGACTAAATTGAGGGTCTACTAATCTCTCTTTAGCTAGATCAATTCTTTTGCTATTGATATAGTGATTAAAATTAGAACCAAAATCTGAATTTATAGTTTTTGAAATTTGATTTGGATGAATAGCTAACTGGGTGGCAAGATTTTTTAAACTGGCTTGGGTATTTGTATAAAACAAGTTATTGTCCACGAATGTTTCAATTTCTTTAAATGTAACTTCATCTGCTGCATTCGAAAGCGTTTCATACTTATCTGCAACCCATGATTTTTCAAAGAACTTAGATTTGGAAATAATAATGTATGTGGTGGCAAATGCTACTAAAGTTTGGAAAATGGCAATAAAATGGTCTCCGCCATCGTCGTCATATATGTAGAAAACTACAAATAGAAGAATGAAAAAAGTACAGAGTATAATGGCAGAATTACGTGTAAAAATGTATTTGGCAGACTTAAGGTTTGCTTTATCTGTGTCATTTCTATAGCGTTCTTCTTTAACTAGTTTTAGTGATAATAGCGTATATAACAGTAAACTAAATAAAATTAACCAATCAAATATATCTTTAATGTGATGGTATGAATAGTTAAATGTGTCTGGAACCGAGGCGGTACCTAAATTACTATAATACGCACCTAAATAAGCGTTTAGTTTAACCGAAACTGGAGCTGTGTAAAACGGAATCTGTGATAAAAGATAACCTAGCGGTAAAATTAAGTGCCACCAACCTTTACGTATAGAAATAGGTTTTCTTTTCAAAAATGCATAAATAGTAAAGTATAGAAAAGGACCTATAAGCAAAACAAAAACTTCAGAAGAATCATTCCATTCAAGAAGGTGTTTTATGAGTCCGGTGTAACACAAATAAGTATCCAAAAAAACCAGTGTTCCAAATAATAATAAAAATGCAAAATAGAGTAGTAATCTATTATTCATGCTTTTTACAAAAAGTAGGATACTTAAAAATAGATTTTGCGCCACTCCTAATAGCATTATGGTAGAAGTAAAGTTATGTCTAATAGGAATTTGCGCTATGAGGTCTTGAAGCGTATCCATCTTATTTATTATCTAAATAATCTTTCAACTTCTGTGGTCCTTCCAACAGTATTCTAACCACGCGTAATGTACCGTCATCCGTGGTATTAATTTGCCATTTGATTAGGGAAATAGATCCTTTTTCAATTTCTATTCCAGTAATACTTCTTGGGTGAACGCAGCTACCATCGTTAAAGAGAGGTATATCTCCAGGCTCTGGAAAACGAGGTCTGTGGGTATGACCTACAACAGTAACTTTTAATCTGTTCTTTAAAATCCATCTTTTAATACGGCGCTCTACTTTTATGAGTTCAGTGTAGTTTTTTGCGGGTGAAGTAGGGTCTGCTATGCCCCATACTTGTAGGGGTTTCCACAGTACCCTTACCAAAAATCTGCCCCAACGCCAAAAAGTGTAATTCCACCAATCTGCTTGGTGACCATGGGTAAGAAAAACTTCTTGTTGGGTTTCTTTATGTTTTAGTATAAGTGCTTCATGGTACTTTATGCCTTCAAATAGTGATTTATCTTTATCATCTATAGGTTCAAAATAGCTAGATAAATGCTTTTTTACATAAGCTTCATCCTTGTAGACCATATCATGATTTCCCCAAATCATGTGAAGTCTTTGTTCTAAATGAAATTGCTTCAATAATTTAAAAACATTTTTATGGGCTTCAAAAATAGATTCAAAATGAATGTTCTCCCAAAGCTCATCTCCATCGCCTAGTTCACAGTAATCAAAACCTTCTGAATAATAGAATTTTAAGGCGTGGTAGTAAATGTTTCTATTGTTTGCAAAATCGTCTGCAAAACTGTTATCGCCCCTATGACAGTCGCTAAATAGAATAAATTTTGAAGTGTCGTCAAACGGAATAGTTTTAGCGTTTTCATAAGCTCTATTAAGTCTGTTTTCCGATGACATACTGTAATTTTCGCTAAATATCCGAAAATCCCGTTAACCATAATGCTATAGTTGGTCAAAAAATAGGGTTGGTTTTGTAACTTTACACAAAATTAGTAGACTAACCAGAACATGGGAAAGCACGATAGAATGAAAATGCCGTTTAAGCACCTCATAAGTTTTGAAAAACTTCTTACGAAGTACGATGAACATTTGAAAGGTGACGACCCTTTTTTGGCAGCTACCGCCGAGCGTATTTTGGCTGTGGAAAAAGGATTTCCTGAATTACGGAATGGTTTTTCTGATTTTTCTTTATTGGAGAAAAATAAAGACTTGATCGATCGTATTTTACAAGATACGTTTACAGAGGCTTTGAGCAGTAACGAAATAAAGGTAGCTACTTTGCCCTACCAAGGTGTTATTATAAAATCATCTAAACGTTTTCAAAGTATAATTCATGAAGCCGGTGACGGTTATGAACCCGAGATAAGAAACGTTGGGGATGATATGGATTATATCATGAGCTGTGTGGTAGTATTAAATTACTATTATGGCTATAAGCTAGATTTTAGTAGACCATATTTTTATGATATTCCAGATGCCAATGGCGTAATGCGTCATTATCGTATTTTATATAATGCAGACTTTATTGATGTTATCCCTACGGACAAGGCAAAGGAAGTAACCCAAGAAGATGTGGACGAGTTATTGGCAAACCCAACTGATATTAAGCTTTGGAAGGAGAAGATTCCGCCAGAAAGTTTTATTTCTAAGGGATTTGTAATTGCCAATTTGTTCGATGTTACCATGGAGCAGGCAATTTCAAATATTAAGTCGAAATTGATCTCTAAGGACACTTTACAACCTGTAAAGTTTATGAATGATTTGCAGGAGACCTTTAAATCATTCTTTCGATTACCTAATATTAAAGTAGGTTTTGCTTCTTTTGATGCCAAAAAAGATCAGTTTGAAGAAGTTGTAGGTATTGGTTTTGATAGCTTTCTTTTACGAGGTAGGCATGCTATTGACTGTAAAGTAGCACTGTGTGAAGAATCTTATCATAAGTTAATAGATTTCAATTCTTATTTCACCATTACGGATATGGATCGAATGGTAGAGCAATCTGGTGAAATGCAACCATATAAAGGGTTACAGGATCAAGGTGTGCAAAGTGCCATATTTGCACCAATAGCTTATGAAGGCAAGCTATTGGGTATCTTGGAAATAGTTTCTCAGAAAAAAGGTGTGCTCAATGGCGTTAACGCACAAAAGTTAGATGATGTAATGCCGTTCATTGTTTCTGCCGTAGTACGTACCAAAAACGAAGAGAACAATAGAATAGATGCTATTATTCAAAATGAATGTACTTCTGTTCATTCTTCCGTCTATTGGAGGTTTCAGGAAGAAGCTAAAAGGTTTATACAAGATGAAATAGAAGGTAGATCACCTTCTTTTAAGGAAATTGTTTTTAAAGATGTATACCCATTATTTGGGCAAATAGATATAAAGGATTCTTCCCAAGCAAGGAATTTGGCTATACAAAGAGATTTGATGATACAGCTTTCTGAAATAGATAGTGTATTGAATATTGCTTTGAAAAAATGGAATTTACCTATCTATGAAGAGTTGATATTTAGGGTGAACAATCACTTGGATAGTATTAAGGAAATGCTCTACACCAATAGTGAACAAGCTATTTTCGATTTTGTTCAAGATGAAATTTCACCGGTTTTTGAACATCTTAAAAAAGCGGATAAGGAGATAGAAAATCATATACTGGCATATGAGTCCAAAATAGATATGGGTACCGGGTCTTATTATGATCATAGAAAAAATTACGATGAAAGCGTAACCTTGGTCAATAAAACCTTATCGTCGGTTATTGATAAAAGACAGGAAAGTGCCCAAAATATGTTTCCACATTACTATGAGCGTTATAAGACAGATGGTGTGGAGCATAATATGTACATTGGATCTTCTATTTCAGAGAGTAAAGAGTACAATCCGTTATACCTAAATAATTTAAGATTATGGCAATTACAGGTAATGTGCGAAATGGAAAATGCACATTACTCGTTAAAACCCAAATTACCTGTACCGTTGGATGCGGCATCATTAATATTGGTATATAATACATCTTTATCTATTCGTTTTAGAATGGATGAAAAACAATTTGATGTAGATGGCACGTACAATGCCCGTTATGAGGTAATTAAAAAGAGAATAGATAAATCTTACATTAAGGGTACAGAGCAAAGATTGACCCAAAAAGGAGTATTGTCAATTGTGTATTCACAGAAAAAAGATGAGCTAGAATATTTAAGGTATATCAAATTCTTGAAATCTAAAGGATACTTTACCAATCAAATAGAAATTGTTGAGTTAGAAGGTCTTCAAGGCGTGTCTGGTTTAAAGGCAATACGTGCTCAAATTTTATATAAAAGAGAGCAAGAACCAGAAAAAACCTATACTTACCAGGATTTAATGGATGCATTAAAAGAATAGTACCTGGCTTAATAATTCAAGTTTACGATCCGGACCAAAGAATTTAAATGAAACGGCAAATGCTATGACCGAAAGGATCATGCCGATCATGAATATGGTATATGTCCATCGTAAAAGAGCGTATTTTCTATTTAATACAATTCCAAGAAAGTAAAGATCTTTGGTCAGAGAGGTATAAATGTAATCTTTGTCCTTTAGCATTTCTTGTATGGCCCATTCATACTCGCTCAGTGCCATTTTATGAAAATTACCGAAAAATAACAGGTTTACATTTTTGTTTTTTACATCGTCTTTAGTGAATTCGCCACTAGTAACGTTAGGTCTTGTTGCCAATACTGCCAAAATCATAGATACCACACTAAAGAATACAAAGATTACGGTAGGGTAGATTAAGTAATCGTTAGATGGGTTATCCAATTTTGGAATTAGATTGGAGAGCGCCAAAGAAATTATTATGGCATTGACCGATAATAAAATATTGGCTTTGGTATCTGCAATATCACTAAGGGTAATATGGTTTTTTAAGGTAACCCTATAGAGTGTTTGAATACCACGATCAGGACTTTCGCTCTTAAATTGCGCTTTTAGTCGTTCTTTCTTTGCTAGTTTTTTTTGTGACTTTTTGTCCTTAACTAGCTTTCTTAAATTCTTGTCTTTTTTTTCCAGCCAATTCTCCTTGGCGTAATCCGTATAGAATTGATGGTCAGTTCTAAATACTTGAATATTTAGGTCTAACCATTCTTTTTGAGAGTAATTTTTTAAGCCAAGTAATTTAAGTTCTTCGCGCAAAAGGTCAGACGTTTCAAGATAACTGCTTTGTGCAAAATGAGAAGAATCCGCATCGCGAATAATCATGTCCATTTCATTACTTGGGGTTGCATTCCATTTAGTAGCAAGAATACAGGACTTCACTTTTGCTATTAATTCTTTTGCATAACCTTCTTTTGATAGAAACTCTTCGGCAATTTCACAACTACTTTCTTCGTGGTTTTTAGTACCTTTTGTGTAACCAGTATCGTGTAGCCAAGCTACTAACAGCAAAATTTCTCGATCCTGATCCGATAGAGAACAAGATTCAAGTAATTGTTTAGTACTTTTAACGACTCTTTGTGTATGTCTTAGATTGTGATATAAAAACTTATGATCCAATTGGTTGGTTAGTAAGTCTGTTACAAATTGTTGTGTGTTATCTAAGATGTCTGACATGGAAATTGAATAATAATAACCCAAATTACGAAAATTTAAAGAGGGCAAGGCTACTATGAAAAAGATTTATGCATATCTATCGGTTTTTATATTTATTACAAGTTGTGCAACCTATAGTACAAAATATGTAGATGATAAATATGCTGTAGATGTTGATAGTTCTAAAGAAGTTTCACATACGTTTTATTTAATTGGTGATGCAGGTTTGTCTCCTATTGGGGGTATGAATCCTGCACTCAAAATTTTCAAGAATAAGTTGGATAAGGCAGATAAGAACAGTACTGCCATATTTTTGGGTGATAATATTTATCCTGCTGGGCTACCGGATCCAAAAGATTCTACACAAGCCTATATAGAGGCAAAAAATCATTTAGATGCCCAAATAAAAACTTTGGAGAATTTTAAGGGCAGACCACTATTTATACCTGGTAATCATGATTGGTACACTGAAGGTTTAATTGGTCTGGAACGGGAAGAAAATTATATAAAAAGAGCTTTAAAAGAGAAGGAAAAAGACCCTTTTTTACCTGAGAACGGTTGCCCAATAGATGTCATAGAAATTGGGGAAGATGTTGCCATCATTACAATAGATACAGAATGGTACTTGACCAATTGGGACAAACGCCCCGATATCAATGATAAATGCGAGATCAAGAGTAGGGACAAGTTTTTTCTGGAATTGGAAGATGCCATAAAAGATTATAGGGATCGCACCACGGTAATAGCCATGCACCATCCATCAAACAGTTATGGCGAGCATGGAGGGCACTATTCGTTAAGAAAACAATTCTACCCAAAAAAAATGGCAGTGCCGGTACCTGTTTTAGGCACTTTTATCAATGTATTAAGAACTACATCTGGTGCATCCATTGAAGATAACAATAACAAGCGATATAGAGAATTGATGAAAAGGGTAACGACCTTGGCACAATATTCCGATCGGGTAATATTCGCATCAGGACATGAACACACATTACAGTATATCCTTGAAAATAATACGCCGCAAATTGTTAGTGGTTCAGGTGCAAAAGAAGGTTTTACAAAGTTGCTGAACGGTTCTCAGTTCAGTACGGGAAAAATGGGTTATGCTACTTTAGAAGTATATAAAGATGGGTCGTCAAGAGTTAGATTTTATGGTGTTGGCGAAAACAATAATGAAGAATTTTTGTTTACAAATGAAGTGTTGCCACCTACGCAAGTAACGTTTGAAGCTGAACTTACAGTCAGTTTCCCGGATTCTGTAGAGGCGTCAGTATACACAGATAATGAGATTGAAAAAAGTAGGTTTTATAAAGGAATTTGGGGTGAACGCTATCGTAAGTATTATGGGACAAAGGTAAAGGTGCCTACGGTACGTTTAGATTCCCTTATGGGTGGTCTTGAACCTGTTAAGAAAGGCGGAGGTCATCAATCTAAATCACTTCGTCTTCGCGCAAAGGATGGTAGGGAGTATGTCATGCGAGCTTTAAAAAAGAGCGCCGAGCTATACTTGCAGTCCATGGCTTTTCAAGATCAGTATGTATTGGATGATTTAAAGGAGACCTATACCCAAGAACTTTTGCAGGATTTTTATACGGGCTCACACCCGTATGCTCCTTTTACCACAGCGCGATTATCAGATGCTGTTGGTATTTACCATACAAATCCTGTATTGTATTATGTGCCAAAACAACCAGCTTTAAAGGAGTATAATGATTCTTTTGGAGATGAATTGTATATGATTGAGGAACACACTGGAGATGGTCATGGCGATTTGGCAAGCTTTGGATATTCAAATGATTTAAAGAGTACTGATGGCATGCTAGAAGACTTGCGTGATGATGAAAAGTATGAAGTGGACAAGGATCTTTATTTAAGAGCTCGGCTTTTTGATATGGTATTAGGTGATTGGGACAGGCATGTTGATCAGTGGAGATGGGCAGAGTTTAAAGACGAGAAAAAGGATAAGGTAGTATATAGACCTGTACCTAGGGATCGTGACCAAGTATACTCCAAAATGGGCGATGGTGCTTTAATGAATATTGCCACGCGTATAATACCAGGCTTAAGGTTAATGGAAGGTTTTAATGAAGAAATTAGAAGCGTAAAGGGCTTTAACTCTTCTCCTATGACCTATGTTTTGGATCTTACCTTGTTAGGAGAAACAGAAAAAAGTCAATGGTTGGCTCAGGCAAAATACTTGCAAGAGAATTTAAAGGAAAATGATATTGATGAGGCGTTTAAAGCTTTCCCAGAAGAGGTAAGGGATGAAACGGTCAATGAAATTAAGCAAACACTTTTGGCACGCCTAAGCCACATTCAAGAAACGGCAAATGAATACTACAAGATTTTAAATAAGTATGCTGTTGTAGCGGGTACCGACAAAGATGATTGGTTTGAAATCAATAGACTTAATGATACGGAAACTGAGGTAAAGGTTTTTAGAAATATAGGAGATAAGAAAAAACGTCTTTTTTATTATAAGATTTTTTCAAGTGATGATACCAAAGAACTTTGGGTGTTTGGTTTGGATGACGATGATATTTTTGAGGTTAAGAATCCTTCCAATTTTACGGGAGTAAAGGTGAGAATTATTGGGGGGCACAACAATGATATATATCGAGTGGATAATGGTAAGAACGTGGCATTGTATGATTTTAAGAGCAAGAAAAACACGTTTGAAAAGACAAGTGGGGCAAAAGTTAAATTATCAGATGACTATGAACTAAATACCTATCAACCACTTAAATTGAGAAATAGTTTCAATCAAATTATACCTACTATTGGTTTTAATCCAGATGATGGGGTTAGAATAGGTTTCTTAAATACATACACCTATAATGGGTTTAGACAAAATCCTTTTACGCAACAACATACGATAGGTGCATCTTATTATTTTGCCACAAGCGGTTTTGACGTAAAATATCAGGGAGAATTTGCCCATGTTTTTGAGAATTGGAACGCAGAATTGAAAGCCCGTTTTACAAGTCCTAATTTTGCGGTGAATTTCTTTGGTTTTGGTAACGATACAGAAAATTTTGATGATGACTTAGGGTTGGATTTCAATAGGGTAAAACTTAGACAAATAGACTTTTCACCATCATTGGTTTGGAGAGGACAGTTGGGCGCTAAGGTGAAACTGGGGTTGTCCTATGAGAACATTAGTGTAGAAGAAACCAATGATAGGTTCATAAACACTTTTTATCAACAAAATGGAGAAGAAACCAATAGTGATTTTGTTGGAGCTCATGCCACTTATACTTACGAAAACAGGGATAATGAAGCATTCCCAACCTTAGGAATGGGAACTTCGTTAGAAGCAGGGTATAAAGAAAATCTTTCTAAAGAAGGAGGTAGTTTTGGGTATATAATACCAAGCTTAAGTTTTGATTATAAAATAATACCAAGCGGAAGGCTGGTGCTTGCTACAAAATGGAAGGCACATTTTAACTTAGGTGATGAATACGAATTTTATCAAGCTGCTAGTATAGGTGGTATTGATGGTCTACGTGGCTTTAGAAATCAGCGTTTTACAGGAAAAACTTCCTACTATCAAAATACGGATATTAGATTTAGTCTTGCTAAAAAACGCACAAGACTACTACCTACTGCAATGGGGCTTTTTGGTGGTTTTGATTATGGAAGGGTGTGGATGCCTGAAATGAGTTCTGGTCGTTGGCATACCTCTTACGGTGGAGGTTTTTTCTTAAATGCATCAGATATTATCTCGGTGAATACGGCAATATTTGCCAGTGAAGACGGACCAAGATTTACTTTTGGACTAGGTTTCGGTTTTTAGAAAAGTAAATTATTTGATAGAATAGGTATATAGGTTACCACCTTCACTATGTGCTTTTTCATCGGAAATGAGTAGGGTGTCATCATTAAGGAAACAAACCGATTCTAATTGAGAACGGGCACCTAGATCAATTTCTTGCATGTTGCCCGTTGTAAAATCATCCCAGGTAAAATCTGTAAAAATGAACAGCTTACCATAGCTAAGCGCAACGATTCTGTCCCCTTTTGGAGATATGTCAATTGATGTAATTTGGCATATTTTCCAATCTTTACATGGGGTGAACGAACCTATAAGGGTTGCCTCATAAGTACCCTTGGTATCTGGTACTGAGTAAATATGGGCTTCTCCTGTAAATGCTTTAGACCTGTTTTTGGTTACTATGAATATTTTGCCATCGTGGTGAAAAATAGCTTCTGAATCGTAAAATAAACCCTCTTTTTTAGGTGGAAAATCTTTTTGGTCCGGATAGTGGAGCTTAATTTTAACAGCGTCAATTTTGTCTCCTGGTTCAATAGTAGGGTTGGGTAGTTTATAGATGATCAAATCTTTTCTTTTGTTTGCATTGTTTCCAATATCACCAATGTAGAGATTGCCGGCTTTATCAGTGGTTAGGTCTTCCCAATCTTGATTGTCACCATTTTTAACTTTAAGACTTTTAAGAATATCCCCCCTAAGGTTTATTTGATATATTTCATCTTTGTTGCCACCATCTTCAATGACCCAAACTGTAGAATCGCCATAAGTGGCCAATCCAGAGTTTTCATCCAAACTGCCTGGCAAATCTGCAATTACTTTTAATTGACCGTAATTAGAGCACGAGGTGAATACAGATAAAACTAAAAATGTGCTTAATACTATTTTATTCATCTTGATCAGCTAATGGCATAAATACTTCAGCTTTCCAACGCAAAGCATCGCCACCCATATTTGGGTTGTTAAAAAAGAATTCTATTGGATTTTTTTCTATGGCAATGTTCTTTTCTTCAGCATAGTCCAATAAAGTGTACCAAGCTCTATCAGAGGTCATGTAGTTACCATTGTAAACAGCCTTAAGTGATTTTTTGCCAATGAACTCTTTATAAATAATATCTTTTATTTGAGGCAAGGTATCGCTTTTAATAATGGGGTAGCAAAAATTAAAGCTTATGCTATCATTTTGCATATTCCAATCTGTGGTTTCAATAAATGGAATACCGTTTACCTGAATGCCATTACTTGCTATTACGGAATTGAGAAAAGGATAACTCTCCATCATGCCAAAAGCCTTGGTTATCTGTGTGGTTTTGTGTTCAACGCAGGCACAGTAAGTAGAAGGTAGGTTATCTTCTCCCATAAAAGTAACTTTAAATTCCTTTCTATGGGCATTGAGGCTCTCAATGAAATCGGTCACCGTTTTTCTTGATTGTTTTTCAAAATCGGTATCGTAAAATGGGATTACAAGTTTATTGCCCATACTATGGTCTTCATCTTTTACATTCACGATTAATTGTGAAGTAGAATCCGTAATGGGGGTTATGTTCCAATTATAGATATGGGTAGAATCTCCGGTAACAACTTTTTGTTCTAAATTACCCAAGTTATTAAGCTGTCTTACAGTGGCATTTGGTAAGGTATTGTTCCAAGCTTTTAAAGCTTGATTTATAGTACCAGTATTAGATTTGGCTACAACCCTTATTTGATAATCTTGTGGTTTAATAAGAAAATACCAAAGCAATGCAACCATTAATATGGCAATGGTTATAGTTAAGCCTTTTTTCATGCGTATTAATTATGTGCTAAACTTGAATTTTTCTTCATTTTAATTTTAGAGTTTAAAAGATCGCCAATTTTTCTACCTTGGCCAACACCTACTTCTACCGCAGCTCGGTAGTGAATTCCGCCGTACATTCTACTAATGGCAGCTTCATCGGCAGCTTCGTTAAAAGAATTGAATTTTCTTATAGGTAAGCCATAAGGAGTTTCGGTATCATCTTCAAAGCTAAAATCATCGCCAAAAATACTGGTCAATGCTGTAGAGGCCGCACCTGATACTACACTGTGTCCGCTGGTATATTCCGGAAATGGAGGGGTTTGCAAAATAGGTTTCCAGTTTTCATCTATATGTTGGTTGATCAATGTTTCGGGTCTAATAAGGTTGCTTCGGTATTTTTCATCCCAACAGCTAATGAAACCGTCAGCAATGGCCATAGATGTCTTGGTGTATGCAAATACGGTATCATCAAAATTACTATTGGTCTTTTTTGCCGCTATTTTTGTAATACCGATCCAATGTGCCCCTGGAGTAATTTTTTTGGTAGCGAACATCAAATGACCTCTAGTTACCGAAACATAAGGGTTGCAATCCCAGAATTTAGCAATGGCCACTTCTTCAGATTCATCTCCGGTTTTGGTGATATCATTACTAATATTATAAACCTCAATAAGTTCTTTATAGAAGTCGGAGTCTTTTTCTAATGAGAATGGGGGAGGTGGTACTGGTTTAAACTGCGATGCCGAATCAATAATAAATGGGCGAATTTTATTCCAGTGTGGTTCTATACCATCCATATAAGCAGGTGGGGTAGGTTGCCATCTCGCCGGGTTGTCTGTGTTGACCGTAAATTTAGGCATTGTTCTGGTTTGACTGTAATTGTCCTTGCTCATCCATTCTTTAATATGTTCTGCCACTTTTAAGCCGTAGGTTTTAGAGGCTTCAAATTCCGGTTCGTTCATATGTTTCCATTTTGTGAACAAACTATCTTGCAGTACATCAAACTTATCTTCAGAAAAGATGAGCTGTCTACTGATGTTCATATGGGCAATTAATGCGGATAATTGTGGATTAATAGCAGATGCGGTATCTATCGCCGGTATTGGATTTAAATCTTTTAGTTGACCGGACAAAGATTGGTAGTCAGGATTTGTTTGAGCAACAATCTCATATGCCGCAATGTTTGGGTATGCAAATATTCTACTGGCTACTGGCGGAGAGAAAATATCATGGATCATGATATCTATAACATGGTCAATGGAATTATGTAGATCGTCTGGAGAAATCTTAATTGGTTCTTGTTTTTTCTCTGTACAGTTTGCAAATAAGACAACTGCTAAAAGTATAAATACATATTTTTTCATTGTACTAAGGTTTGAGTATTTGGTACACCTCTGCTGCTTTGTCATTAAAGGTGAGCAATATATAATTGTTGTTATTGAAATTGATTATGTTCATATTACGAATCGATTTTCCCGTTAAATCGAGACCAATTTTATTTGCTAAGGTAATATTGCTGTCGCTACTTATCAACGCCCCGGGAAAAGAATCAAAACGGCCATGGTATGGTTTAACTCCAAAATAATTTCCGGCTGCGAGTACCTCTGTTTTAAGATCTCCGTTAAAGTCAAACTCCAAGAAAGACATTATAGGTGCCAATTGCAGTTCATAACTAAAAGGGACAAAAGAGAATTTACCATTGTTATTTTTAAGATAGCCAGAATTTAAAGTGTGCACTTCTAAAATTTCCGCATTTGCTAACATATTCTCACCTAGTATTTCATCTATGGATTTGCCAGCGAAAGAATGGTAGTTGTTGAATTTTTTACGAAGCGAAACCATTTGGCTGGCTAATTCTTTTAATCCGTCTACAGGGTAATCTTTACCGTCTTTGTATGTACTTACAATGGTTTCTGTTGCGCCATTTTTATCAAGGTCTCCATAATACATTTTCATAGGATGTTCTTCTGATGTGGAGAACTTCGTATTCAAACCCCAATTGCCTAAAAGATAATCTTGGTCACCATCACCATCAATATCAAAACTTGTGACAGCCTGCCATAAACCGTTTAACTTATCGTTTTCTAAAGGATATATTTCTTTGAAAGTACCTTCATTATTTTCAAAAAACCTAGGGGACATCCATTCACCTACAAATAAAAGATCTTCCCATCCGTCATTATTGAAATCTGTGACCAAAGCATCGGTAATCATACCTAGATTCTCAAATGTATTGTCGGCTAAGCTAAAGTTGCCGTTTTCATTTTTTAATAAATAACTGTTAGGTTTATTTCCATAATCTGCACTTATAGATTGGTTGCAGACTAAAAGGTCCAAGTCATCGTCATGGTCGTAATCAAGTTTTAAGAGCACGGATGTGTTCTCGAACATTTCTGGAAATTCTTTTTTAGAATAAGTTTGATTATTTGATACGTAGTAGGAATTTGTAAGAGGCTTCATTTCGTTGTAAAAATCTGCACCACCTGTCCCTACAATCAAATCGTTTTTTCCATCATTGTTAAAATCTGCAATTATCGAAGTGATATCCTCTTTAATACTATCCTTGTTTATCTCTGGATAATCCGTTTTTTGAAAGACAGTGTCACCTTGAATATAAACTTGAGAAGGAATGTATTTTGAGCCACCAAAGAAAATATCCTCTTTACCATCAGCGTTTAAATCGCCTACACTTACTGCCGGACCTCTGTCTGACATTTGATAAGGAATCAATTTTTGACGTAAATAATCGCTATAAGCATCTTCATTATGAATATAGTCAATGCCTAGGTTGTTCAATGTTTTTTTGAACAGTAATTGCTTTTGAAAGTGTAGGCTATTATAATCAAAAGGTTTGTTTTGACTTGGACTAATATTCAATGTTTGATTTACTGCTATATTTTTTAAAGTCTGATAGCTTTTGTCCGGCCATATGATTTTTAAGGAGTCAATAGTAGTAAGGTCACCGTACCCAAAATGAATTATAGGTTCTGAGGAAGCCTGGAACCCACGAACCGTATACATTTCTTTAAATTGCTGAACACCGTTTGCGTAAGAGAAAATTTTAGTGCCTATACCAAATTTGTTTTTTGCCGTATAGTCTAATTTAATCTTAAGCCAGTGGGCTTTATCATTAGTAGTGTTCTCTTGTATTTCCGCAGGGCTATAAAGATTGTTAGTGACTAAATCTAAGTCGCCATCATTATCTAGGTCACTATAGGCTGTAGCACCGGTTATTATAGTGTCTTGGGCAATCCAGTTTTTTGATTCATCGATAAATTGAAGGTCTTTTGAGCCCTTAAAAATCATATTCCCTATAAAACCCGATGGCATCATTTTCAGTGCCTTTTGATCAACAAGGTTGGTATTATTGATTTTTGATCTTATGTTATCATTAGAAATATAGTTAATATAATCTAGATCATTAGGTCGTTTAGGTATGCCGTTACTAATATATAGATCTTGCTCACCGTCTTGGTTAAAATCCCCGAATAACGCGCTCCAGCTCCAATCTGTTGCCGCAACGCCACTTTGTAATGCGGTTTCTATGAATTTACCATCGGGTTGATTTACAGAAAGCATATTTCTTGTATACTGATTATGGTATCCAAAAGTTTCGGTTTTCATTTTTTGAATTTGGATATCATCATCACCCTCCGATGATTTGAGAACAACTTCATCTCTGCCCAACATATCCAAAGAAATTAAATCTGGTAAACCGTCATGGTTAATGTCTGCCACATCACTTCCCATAGAAAATCGTGTGGTATGTCCAAAAGCCTCTTTAATACTCTCTTTAAAAGTACCATCACCATTATTTAGGTAGTAATAGTCGTCCTCATGAAAATCATTCCCAATATAAAGATCAGGGTAACCATCCTGATTAAAATCAGAAACGGCTATTCCTAGTCCGTATCCATTTACTCCGCCATAAATACCGGCTTCTTCGCTGACGTCAACGAATTTACCATTGTCATTACGTAGCAATTTGTCGCCAGTTTCGTAAATACGATTATGTCTTATTTGCGCATTACCGTAAGAATCTTGGGTGTGTATGGCATGGTTAAGGAGATACATATCTAAATCACCATCTAAATCATAATCCAAAAATGCGGCAGATGAGCTATAAGATTCAAAATCAAGATCAAATTCAGCTGCGCTTTCTTTAAAAGTAGCATCTCCTTGATTTATGAACAGCTCATTATATCCATTGAATCCGTTTAGACCAACAACTGCACAAACATAAATGTCCAAAAGACCATCACCGTTTACATCTCCCATTATGGCTCCGGTATTCCAAGAACTATTACCCTCAACGCCTGCCTTTTCAGTAATATCTTCAAACTGTAAATTGCCTTTGTTGAGGTATAACTTATTCTTTACCTGATTTCCGGAAAAATAGATGTCAGGTAAACTGTCATTATTGATGTCACCAATGGCAACACCACCACCGTTATAAAAGTAGAGGTAATCTAATATGCTTAGGTCTTTGGTTTCGGTAAGTGTATTTTCAAAGGTGATGCCTGTCTCATTAGCAGGGCGTTTTGTAAATAATTCACCGGAATTTTGTTTGCATCCTAACGCAAAAACCAAAACAGATATGTACAATAACTTATTCCTCATTTAATCTATACAGTTTTGGAGTGTGGTCATTAATTGCGGCAATAATAAATTCGTTTCCGTTTTTATCTTTTATGGTTTTTAATTGCTTTACTTCATTACGTATAAAGAAACCACTGTCAGAATAATTTTGCCATTTAAAATTTAATTTACCGTCACCAAGAAGGACATTTCCATAGTTGGCATCTAGTCTAGAGTATTGAGGCTTAAATTCAAAATTATTACCTGCCATGACAAGGTCTAAGTTTCCATCTTTATTTACATCTAAACATTGAATGCCACAAATACATGAGAATTGTACTTGTGGTGGTAAAATTTTAATGTTGAAATTACCATTACCTTCGTTAATAGCAATAACAGATTCTGATATGTTTACCTGCTTTTGTATGGTATTATCTAGAATATCTTTTGAAAATAGGTCTTGAATAGTCTTCGTTGCATATTCTGAAGCTTTAATATTCTTCTTCTTCAGTGCTAATATTTGTGTGGTCAATTCTTTTTTCTGGTGTAACGGGTAATCGCCATTGTCATAGTTTTGGGTGGTAATTTGCTCAATGGTACCATCATTGTCAAAATCGTTCACCCACATTTTCATAGGCTTGCCAGGAGCTGGTTTGTAATGGATATTACTACCCATATTACCAAGAATTAAATCTTGATCGCCATCATTGTCTAAATCATAGGCCTCAACAGTTCCCCACCATCCATTTAAACTATCTAACGAACTTGTAAATTTACTAAGCCTTCTGCCAGAGTTTTTATAAATTTTTGGGCTTCCCCAATCAGATACTGTAATCAGGTCATCCTTACCATCACCGTCCATATCTACCCAGCTGGCATCCGTAACCATACCGGCATCTTTAAGGTCGTATGCGGAACGTTCAGTAATATCGGTAAAAGTTCCATCACCGTTATTTGATAAGAATAAGTGGTCTGGGTTTACACCGTAAGTTCCTACAATACTTCTTGAGCCTACAAAGACATCTACATCGCCATCGCCATCAAAATCTGAGGGAGAAATTACCGCAACATTTTTATTGATGCTTGGAAGTTTGTTGGTGCTTAAAGAGAAATTTCCTTTGCCGTCATTTATGTAAAGTCTAATTCCATAAGAACCTTGATTGCCTATTTCATTACCACCGGTACCAACCATAAGGTCAAGATCACCATCTTGGTCGGCATCAAAAAATGATGCTGTTGTATCTTCTAATTGAGCTTCTTCAACAAAGAAATTTGTTATGGGTTTAGAAAGTGAACCATTGCCATTATGAAGATATAGTGCGCCAGTTTGGTTTTTTGCACCACCAATAAAAATATCATCATTGCCGTCTCCGTTTACATCGCCAACCGCTAAACCAGGACCTTCTTCTGCCAATGATTTTGATATTAATCCTTCATTATCAAAATCCATATAATTGTTTTCTTTATGGGCCAAGAAAGTATTGTTTTCTATAGATTTCAACAGGGTAGAGGCTTTGGTGTTTTTGACTTTGTATATATCTGTAGCCTCTTCTTGGTTAAAGGTAATGGTCTGGTTTGCCTTTACGTTTTCAAGTTTTATTGTAGTGTCGTTTGGCCATATGATACGGACAGAATCTATAGTTTCAGTAGTGCCCAAACCAATGGTCATAGGGTAATCTACAGAAGATTGAAAACCTCTAGAAGGCATTAATGTTTGCTCTATAATGTTATCTGTGTAATATAAACGGGCCACGGTGCCTATTCCAAATTTATTACCTTCTCCACCTCTGAATTTTAAAGTGATATGGTTGTTGTTAGACTGCGTTTCAGAATTGTTACGGTATACAAAGGCTTCCATGTTTACGTTGTTGACTACCAAGTCTAAATCGCCATCATTATCTAGGTCACCATAAGCAGAACCGTTTGATTTACTTGGCAGTTCAAAACCCCATTGTTTATTGTAATTACTGAACGTGATATCACCATTATTTCTGTACGCGTAATTTGGTAATTGGGTAACCGGCATTTTGTTTATAATAGAATCAATAGACTCCTTTCTTCCGGTCAATGCCATTTTTTGAATGATTTCATTGGCAAAGAAATCCACGAAATCAAGGTCTGTCAAATCATGGTTAATGCCGTTAGTGACGTAAATATCTTTTAGTCCGTCATTATCCATATCGAACATGAGTCCAGACCAGCTCCAATCTGTAGCTTCTACGCCACTATAATATGCAATTTCAGAAAAAGAGCCATTACCATTATTAAGCTGCAGCGTGTTCTGAATATATTGCTGGTGGAAGTCTTTGCTCTGTTTTAACTTAAAAATATTATAACCTTCAAATTCCATCACCGATTTTACACGTTGATCCGGTTCAGGTAGCATATCTGTAATAAAGATATCAGTAAGGCCGTCATTGTTAATATCTGCCATATCAATCCCCATGGCGGATAAACTTAGGTGATTGGTCCATTTTTGAATCTCCTCACTAAAGGTCCCGTCTTGGTTGTTAATGTATAAATAATCCCTTTCGTAAAAATCGTTGGAAACGTAAATATCTGGGTATAGGTCATTATTGATGTCTACTACCATTACCCCTAATCCGAAACCAATTAGACTACCATAAATACCGGCGTCTTCACTAACATCTACAAATTTACCGTTGTCATTTCTTAAAAGCATATCGCCAACACCTCTAAAAATTTTTGGAACCCCTTCCCAATCTTGGGCTCTTACTTCTCTTTGTTCGGCATACCCTAAGCTACTTACTGGTATATTACTGTTGTTTAGAATATAGGCATCTAAATCACCATCTTTATCATAATCAAAGAAAGAAGCATGGGTTGAAAAACCTGTTTCCGCCAAATTATACTCATGGGCTTTTTCTGTAAAAGTGCCATCACCGTTGTTGATATAAAGATCATTGTCATGATTGTTCCCCTCCATATTACCAGCGTTACTAACATAAATGTCTAGGTAACCATCATTATTGATATCTGCCATAACCACACCTGTTGACCAAGGTTTGTTTCCTTTTACACCTGCCTTTTCCGATATGTCTTCAAATTTTAAATCTCCTTTATTTAAAAAGAGTTTATTGGGTTCCATATTACCTGTGAAAAAAACATCGGATAGCCCATCATTATTAATGTCTCCAATGGCAACACCGCCTCCGTTATAAAAATTGCGGTATTTGAAAATGTTGAATTCTTTTGAGTTCGCAACTTTATTTATAAAAGATATACCCGTTTCTTCAGGTCTTAAAAGTGTAAAAAGTGTAGGTTCACTATTATTTTCAAGAGTGTTACCGTCTTCTTTTGAACCGCAGGATTGTATTAGTAAAAAAAATAAGCCAAGCAAGCATAGCTTAAGAAAATTGAAGTTCATTCTTTTTATGTTTGAAATGGATTTTTGAGTAATAATATGCGCTGTAAAAATTGAGTTAGTCACCTGTGTAATAGGTTATTCAAAAATGATTTGCAATATAGCCAAATACCTAATATTTGTTAGGTTTATTTGCCAAAAGTAGACGTTAAAATTTAAAGAAATCGTTATAGTGTTCGTTGTAAAATGCGAATAATGAGATTTTGCCGCATCTTTTTAGAAGTAATGAAAATAATCCAATATATTTAACCTTGACTAAGTAACAAACAACTCAACAGATGATAGGCATATTTTCTTTCTTAGGCTTCACCATATTGGTAGCCGTAATTTCATATTTAGCAACTAGAACAACAGATGAGCAAACCTCAGATGGTTATTTTCTAGGGGGTCGAAGTTTAACGGCAGGCGTAATAGCTGGTTCATTATTATTGACCAATCTTTCTACAGAGCAAATTGTAGGGCTAAACGGTAGTGCATATACAGATGGTTTATCTGTAATGGCATGGGAAACCTTAGCGGCGATCGCAATTGTAGTAACAGCCATTTTTCTGTTGCCAAGATATTTAAAAGGTGGGTTGACAACCATACCGCAATTCTTGGCCAAAAGGTTTGATGTTACAACAAAGACCATTACCTCTGGTCTGTTTTTAACAGGGTATGTCGTAGTGTTGTTGCCTGTAATACTGTATTCAGGGTCGGTGGCGATTAGCGGTATGTTTGATGTGCCCACATTATTGGGGGTTTCTGATAGTACGGCATTAGTAATTTGTATATGGGGAATTGGATTGATAGGATCCGTATATGCGGTTTTTGGCGGATTGAAGGCTGTGGCTGTTTCAGATTCTATAAACGCAGTTGGTTTATTGATAGGTGGATTGTTGATTCCGATATTCGGATTAATGGCCATTGGGGATGGAAGTGTTTTCGGCGGACTTGATATTTTGGTAAGTGCGAATCCTGAAAGATTTGGTTCTACGGGAAATCCAGGTCAAGAAGTACCTTTTGCAACTATTTTTACAGGAATGATGTTGGTACAGTTGTTTTATTGGGGTACCAACCAACAAATTATACAAAGGGCATTAGGGGCAAAAAACTTGGCCGAAGGTCAAAAAGGATTATTGTTGGCTTCATTTTTAAAAATATTAGGACCATTAATTTTGGTTTTACCGGGCATGATCGCATATCATTATTTTGATGGTGGTTTAGCTTCAAGTGATCTGGCTTACCCAGAATTGGTAAGAGCGGTTTTACCTAAGCCATTAGTTGGCTTCTTTGCAGCTGTATTGTTCGGTGCAATTTTAAGTTCTTTTAATAGTGTACTTAATAGTTCTGTAACCCTATTTGGTATTGACATCTACAAACAACATATTAACCCAGAGGCACCAGAAACTACGGTGGTAAAATACGGTAAGATTTTCGGGATATGTTTGGCGTTAGCGGCTATGTTCATAGCTCCGCTTATAGCAAATGCAGGAAGCTTGTTCAATTATTTGCAAGAAATCAACGGTATTTATAGCATACCTATTTTCACCATAATAGTTGTTGGATATTTGACTAAAAGAGTTCCGGCTATTGCCGCCAAAGTAGGTATTCTATCAGGTTCTGCATTATATATAATTAGTCAATTTTGGTTGAAGAATAAATTTGTAGATGCAGCATTGGCAGATGCTAATGCAAAAGGTATTACAGACCCTATGCAATTGAAATTGATTGAGGCTGATGCGTATCCTCATTTCTTACACATAATGGCGATATTGTTTGTGACCAATATTGTTATTATGTTAATTATTGGTGCTATTAAACCAAGAAAAGCACCTTTTGTTTTGGAGTATACGGATCAAGTATCCATTACACCGTATAAGTATGTGAATCAGGCAGGTATAGCTATTTGTTGTATTGTAATCGGCATTTACGTGTTCTTTGCAAAGTAAGAATTTTACAACTCATGAGTTAAATAGCCACATCAAGTATTTGATGTGGCTATTTTGATTTATTTGGTAGCTGACCTATGTTTCATTCTATTTCTTGATTAGTGTAGAATAGAAAGTATTCTTGTAAATGATATGATAGGTTGTATAACGCGAAAATACTTTAAAAACCGTACCATATTTTGTGGCAAATGGCTGGTGCTAAATTCAAGTCCTCTCTGCAATAAGTTCTTGTGAGCCATTGTTATCGGTATGAGAAAGAAATAATTTGTCGAGATAGAATGCTATGTAATAGCAAATATAACTGTAGGCAATAATAGGGAAAGATCTTTTTTTTGGTGTAGTGAGTAATATTTCCATTGAATTTAGCCAACCTGGTTTGTAATTAGATATTAGCTAAAGAAATCTTACAGCTCAATTTGTTCAAATAGCGTATTATATAAATAAAAAAAGCCTCCAATATGAAATTGGAGGCCTTTTCAACTTAAACTAAAAATTATGTTTGCTTAGTATCCTGGGTTCTGTACTAAGTTAGGGTTTGCAAGCAATTGAGCTTGTGGTATTGGGAACACATTGTAATCATCATTATTGATGGTTCCTTCGGCTTTAAATAACCAATCTCTACCAAATTGACCAAAGCGAATTAGGTCATTACGTCTCCAAGCTTCTTGGTACAATTCTCTACCTCTTTCATCTAAAATATCTTGCTCAGATACAGTACCTAATAATTCTTGAGTGTTACGTATAGTTCTTAACTCATTGATCATTGCCGTAGGGTCACCACCACTTCTAAACATAGCTTCCGCTTTCATCAAATGAGCATCAGCATATCTAAATACGATTTGGTGACTAATAGAAGCTTCTCCATTTCTAGCAGCATACTTCTGAATACGTATACCTGTAGTTTCATCATTGTTAATAAAGTTTACGTTACCCGCACCATCTTTAAAGTCTCTTTTGAAAGTAAGGGGAGCTCCTTGTCTATCTTGTAATGGAGTTCCGTCTAGGTCATATTGTTGGTTGATAAGAAAACCATATCCAACATTTGACCCATCTACAAATCCGTTGTTATCAGATGCGTATGGTTGACCTGCAAAAGGAGTACCTATAGTTGGTACACCACCTCTACGTTCTTCTTGTCCGTCAACAGGATTTTGATCTGCATCTAATTCATTTGATTCTGCATCACCTTCAAATAGGTCGTAAAACTCAGCAAGTGTACTAAAACCGTTCCAGCCACCACCTTGTATGCTTGTACTGTTGTAGTGAAGTCCCATAACAATTTTGTTAATGGTATTTGCTTCTAAAGCCCAAATAGTTTCAGTGTCTGCATCTGGTAAGAAAAGGTCAAAGTAGCCTTCTTGCAGTGCATAACCTTCAGCTGTAATTTCATCAACTAAAGAGATTACTTCTGCCATATCTGAAGCTTCTGGAGCTGTGCCAAGATAAATATGCTTGTTCAAAAGAACTTTAGCTTTTAAATATCTTGCAGCGGCTTTACTTGCTCTTAAGTTAGCTTCGCCACTACCTGCAGGTGTAGCAGGGGCATTTGCAATAGCCGTATCTATATCGGCAAGAATGAAATCCAATGCTGCTTGACCCGCAAGTACTTCAGGTACAGAAGAAGATGGTAATTCGGTATCTCTATAAGGAACTTGACCAAAGTTGTCCAATATAACCCACATGCTATACGCTCTTATGAAGCTAGCATCTCCAATGTTGGTGGTAGATGGGTTACTTCTTGAATCTAAAACCTGAGAAGCTTGTAATTGGTTTCCATTCCATAATTGAAAAACGTTTACAATAAAAGAGTGCTGACCGTTCCAATCATGTGTATGTAGAACTCTCCAAAGTCCATTATCACCCCAGTCACCTCCACGCGTAGGAATCAAATGCTCATCTGAAGTTACTTCTTGAAGTGCAAAATAGTTGTCTTGACCAGCATACTGTCCGGCAAGTGATCCATATAGATTCGTAACCGTAGAAGAAGGATCGGCCAAGCCTTGAAATCCTTCTGAAATGATCGAATCTGTTTCTTCTATTTCTAGGTCGGTACAGGAAGAAACCCCTACCAACGATAGAATAGAAAGTGTTAAGATTTTAAAATTATTTTTCATGATATACAATTTTTTTTAATTAAAATGATGCATTAATACCAAAAGTGAATGTTCTTGGTCTTGGGTAAGAACCATAATCAATTCCTCTTGATGGTACACCAGAACCTAAATCACCAGTATTAGCTGTAACCTCTGGGTCTAAACCACTATAATCAGTGATCAAGAAAAGGTTTTGCCCGGTAATTGAAAAACGTAAAGAATTTAATGCTCCTTCGCCAGATAATGGTACGTTATAACCTATGCTAGCATTTTGGAAACGTACAAAATCACCTTTTTCCAAGAAACGTGTAGAAGCATCTGCAGAAGCTCCTGGGTCTTCACCACTAGTCAATACATTTTGTGTTACGTTTCTAGAGTTAGAAAGTGCACCGGCTGTAAAGTATGCGTTTTCAGTGTTATTGTATACTGAGAATCCAAACTGACCTTGGAAGAATACAGAAGCATCAAAATCCTTAACTTTTAAGTTTAAGCTTAAACCTGTAGTAATATCTGGTAAAGCATCTTCACCAACAAAGGTCTTGTCTTGGAAAGGATCACCAACACCATTACCATCTATGTCTTGGTATGTTGGAGTACCTGCACTATCAAAACCAGTGAAGATTGGTAAAAAGTAAGAATACAATGATTGTCCTGAAGCAAAACGCTGTGCAAATGCACCTGTTAAACCAGGACCGTTAATTTCACCCGTGTCAATAAGTCCATCAAAATTTTGAACCTCATTGTCGTTATAGGCAATATTAAAATCTGCGGAAAAAGTAGCGTCATCAGTTCTTACAAAATCGTAAGCCAATGCAAATTCAATACCTTGGTTAATGATACTGGCATCAACATTCTGGAACTGGAACGGGTCAACTGCAGGTGCGGCTGGTGGAGTCTGTAAAAGAACATCTGTAGTTTCAGTTCTATAGATATCAATACTACCACTTAAACGATCATTGTTGAACCCAAAATCCAAACCAGCATTTAAGTTAAAAGAAGATTCCCATTTTAAGTCTGGTCTATCTGTAGCAACAATTGCTGTACCATTTGCGTTAATTTCAAGATTTTGTTGAACTGTTAAATCTGAGAAACGTTGTCTTGCTACGAAGTTACCGTAACCTAAACCATCTTGGTTACCAGTGATACCTGCACTTAAACGTAATTTAAGGGTAGATACGTTTTCGCCAACAAAATCTTCCTCGTTCATTTTCCATGCAAATGCACCGGAAGGGAAATATCCGTATTGATTTTCAGGACCAAATCTGGAAGAACCATCAGCTCTCATTGTTGCTGTAAATAAATATTTATCGTTCAACGTATAATTCAATCTTGCAAAGAAAGACTGTAGCTCATCGGTATTGTCAAAAGAATTTGTAAAGACAGAAGTAACAGCGCTGTTAAGGCTTCTTCCTAATTCTTCTTGAGCTACAACCGTTGGTAATAATCTATTGATTAAAACTCCATTAGTGTTGGGAGCATAATACGCTTGTTGGTAAGATCCGGTTACTGCATTCTGTAAGTCGTTAACCGCACTTCTTAAATCTCTTCCCATAGCATTTAAGTCACTAGTAGAATAACCTCTACCGCCTGCATTAAAACCAAAAGTTTGGAAATCTTGGTAGCCAAAACCAACTAATGCCTCTAAACTAGAATTTTCAAATTCTTTGTTGTAGTTCACAGTTGCCTCTAAAGTTTTATTGTTTCTTTCTAAAACACCATAGTTTCCACGTCCTATATCCGTAACACCATTAATGTTGTTGATGTCCTTTGAGATAACAGATGTGTTAGAAGCTTCAGAAATGTCCAAACCTGCATTTAATTTGGCAGAAATTTCAGGGGTAAAATTGTATTGAACAGAACCGTTTAAAAGGTATCTGTTTGTATTGGTGATGTTCTGAGTATTGTCAAGTGCATTTTGCGGGTTAACATTTAAACCACCTGCATTAAAGTTTGAGCTAGCTGGCCATGTTGGGTTAGCGGCATAAGCACCACCTAAAACATCACCTGCAGCACCTGCCTGTGCACTAATTGGTGCTTGAGAATCATTAATACGTGCAATAGACATTTGTAGTCCTAAAACTAATTTGTCTTCTAAAAATCTTTGGTTAAGATTTAATCTACCTGTAATTCTTTCTAAATCGGAATTTTCAACGATACCAAATTGCTTGCCGTATCCAAAAGTAGCCCTTACGTTACCACTACCGTAGTTTTTAGAATAAGAAAGGTTTTGGTTTTGAGAAGCAGTTGATCTCAATACCACTTGTTGCCAATCTGTATTAGCTCCAAAATTTACCGCACTCGCATCACCACCTACAGAAGTTACACCAGATAAAAATTCAGATGCATCTAAAAGATCAAAAGTATTGGCAGCCTTAGATATGCTTAAAGAGCTAGAGAAGTCCCACACGCCTTGGCTACTTCCTTTACCACTCTTAGTAGTAATAATAACAACACCGTTAGCACCACGCGAACCGTAGATTGCCGTTGCTGATGCATCTTTTAAAATACTGATGCTTTCAATATCATTTGGGTTAATAAAGTTCAATGGGTTTTTAACGGCACTTTGACCAAAACCGGTCTCACCTTGTGGAGATGTATCTCCTCCACCCAATGGAACACCATCTACCACGAATAATGGGTTGTTATTGGCACGTACAGAGTTAGAACCTCTAATGTTAATTTGAATACCGGCTCCAGGCTCACCACTTGTTTCTTGAATGTTGACACCTGCAGTTTTACCTTGTATCAGTTGTTCTGGTGAAGCAATGTTACCACCGTTAAAATCTTCCGCAGTAACCGCTGTTACGGATCCGGTTGCATCTTTTACGGTAGTTGTACCATAACCAATAATTACAACCTCTTCCAATGCTTCAGCATCTTCTTCTAAAGTAAAATTGATTGAAGTTCTACCGTTTACCGCTACTTCTTGAGTCTTGTAGCCAATATAACTTACAATAAGTACTGCACCTTCTTCAGCGGTCAAAGTATAATTACCGTCAAAATCGGTTTGTGTACCGTTCGTAGTCCCCTTTACAAGAACACTAGCTCCTGGTAAAGGTCCACTTGCATCTGAAACAGTTCCAGATACTTCTTGTGCCTGCAAGAATCCGAAGCATAAAAATGCTCCAAGAACCAACAGACTTTTTAGGAATGTAATCTTCATAAATTGTTAATTTAAGTTGAGTTAATTTAATTTCAATTGTTAAAAATATGCAAAAAGGCGTGTTGTTAATGTAAAGTGTAAAGCTAAATAGTTACGAAAACGGTTTCGTGTTGATAACTTTTAATTTTTGCGAGTATAATGAATGTCAAAGGGGGGTTTTTATTATATTCATAATTATATATCTGTATTAATGTGAAAATATGATTATCCTGCAAATATATAAAAAATAGATTTTTGAATATATTTACCGTTTTCATCTCCGTAGTAAACTTTAGCTTTTAGAAAAGATTAAGTTCTTATCTTAAATTTTTAAACCTTCTATCTTGAAACCAAAAATTACTTTAAAAGACATTGCTAGAGAGCTAGACGTATCTATTTCTACAGTTTCCAAAGCGTTAAAGAATAGCAAGGAAATCAGTAAGGAAACTAAGGATAAAATAAAGGCTTTTGCAAAATTCTATAATTATAGACCAAATAATATTGCTCTTAGTTTAAAGAATAAAAGAACAAAGAATATTGGTGTTGTTATTCCAGATATAGTGCATCATTTTTTTACTACGGTTTTTAGGGGTATTGAGAAATATGCGAATGCTATGGGGTATAATGTCATAGTATGCATTTCCGATGAGTCTTATGATAAAGAGGTCATAAATATGGAAATGTTGGCAAATGGAAGTATTGATGGTTTTATTCTTTCATTAAGCGCTGAAACACAAAAAAAGAACGATTTTACCCATTTAAAAGAATTGCTTGATCAAGGGATCCCAATAGTACTTTTTGATCGTATAACTTCTGAAATAGATTGTGATAAAGTTATTTTAAACGATTTTGAAGCTGCCGGTGATTCCGTAACACATTTTGTTAAGGCTGGTGCAAAAAAAATAGCTTTAATAACCACAGAAAAATATTTTAATGTAAGCGAAAGTAGAAAGGAAGGTTATTTAGCAGCTTTGAAATTAAATAATATAGCATTAGATGATCGTTTAATTTTAACACTTCCCCATGATCGGGATAATACAAATTTAATAACCGAATTTTTTCAGAATAACGATGTTGATGCAGTATTATGTGTTAATGAGATATTTGCTATTCAATGTATGAGTATTCTTCAACAAATTGGTTTTAATATACCTGAAGATATATCGATCATAGGGTTTACTGACGGAATTCTTTCAAAGTTTTCATCCCCTAAATTAAGTACTGTGGCGCAGCATGGTGAGAAAATGGGAGAACTAGCGGCCAAACTATTGATCCAAAGAATGGAATCTGTAGAATTAGTAGAGGAGCCATTTAAGACAGAAGTTATTAATGCAACTTTGGTAAAACGGGGTTCAACAATTAATTAATAGTTATAATACAATGGGTAAAGTAGGTTTTATATTTGATTTGGACGGTGTTATTGTGGATACCGCTAAATATCATTATTTGGCATGGCGTAAGCTGGCAAACGAATTGGGTTTTGAATTTACCAAAGAACAAAATGAACTTTTTAAGGGCGTAAGTAGAAAAAGGTGTTTGGAAATTCTTTTGGATATAGGAAATGTCAAGGCAACACAAAAACAATTCGATACTTGGATGATAGAGAAGAATGTAGATTACCTCGCCTATATTGAAAAGATGGACGCTAGTGAAATTCTACCAGACGTACCAAGGGTATTAAATTTTTTAAAGGAAAGAAATATTCCTATTGCCTTGGGTTCTGCCAGTAAAAATGCGAAACCTATATTGGAAAAAGTAGGTCTGTTATCATATTTTGATAGCATTGTAGATGGTAACAACGTTACCAAAGCAAAACCAGACCCAGAAGTGTTTTTAATTGCCGCGGACAACCTAAAAGTTAAACCGGAATTATGTGTGGTTTTTGAAGATGCCGTAGCGGGTATTCAAGCGGCTAATGCGGCAGATATGGTCAGCATTGGAATTGGGGATCCAGATATTCTTAAGGAAGCACAGTATAATTTTAAGGATTTCACAGAAATAGATAATCAGTTTTTGGAATTATTATTAAATAAAAATAAATAAAGATAGCTATAGCTAGTTGCTTTATTTTTGATCGTAACACAACAAGAAACTAATGAATCAAGATTATATAAAACCAGATAAATGGTGCATTATTGAAGAAGGGTTTGATAAGGAAAATGTCAAATCCTCTGAAAGTATTTTTAGCATCGGTAACGGCGCCATGGGGCAACGTGCCAATTTTGAGGAAACCTATTCAGGAGATACTTTTCAAGGTAGTTATATTGCCGGGGTCTATTATCCAGATAAGACCAGGGTAGGTTGGTGGAAAAATGGTTACCCGGAGTATTTTGCCAAGGTTTTAAATGCACCTAATTGGATTGGCATCAACATTAAAATAAATGGCGAAGAATTAGATTTAGCCACTTGCAAAAAAGTTTCGAATTTTAGACGGGAGTTAAATATGAAAGAAGGCGTGTATACACGTAGCTTTTTGGCGGTAACTTCAAATAATGTGGAAATTGAAGTGGTGGTAAAACGATTTTTGAGTTTGGAGATAGATGAAGTAGGTGCTATTTCATATCAAATCAAAGTATTGAATGCCAATGCATCCTTGGTGTTTGAGCCATATCTTGACAGTGGTATTACCAATGAGGACAGTAATTGGGACGACAAATTTTGGAATACCACAAATGTAAGTATCGAGGAAAATCGTGGGTTTATTGAAGCGCACACTATGAAAACGGAATTTAAGACCTGCACCTTTATGCAGGCTTCTTTAGATTATGAGGGTGCCACAGTTGTAGGTGTTGCATCGGAAAAGACGGATAATTTCGTTTCATTGAAATTTGAACAAGAGGTAGATTCTAACACAACTGTAACTTTAACAAAGTTTGGTGGTTATACCGTTACACGAAATCACCCAAACGACGCGTTGAAGCAAGTTGCTTATAATAAACTCAGTGAAGTAAGTGAAATTGGCTTTGAAGGGCTTTTACAAAAACAGAAAGAGGCTTGGGCGGCAATTTGGGAAATGAGTGATATTGTCATTGAAGGTGATATAAAAGCGCAGCAAGGAATTCGTTTTAATATTTTTCAATTGAACCAAACGTACTTGGGGACCGATTCTACCTTAAATATAGGACCTAAAGGTTTTACCGGTGAAAAATATGGTGGTAGTACGTATTGGGATACAGAGGCATATTGTATTCCTTTCTATATGGCTACCAAAGATGATAAAGTGGCTAGAAAACTATTAAAGTATCGCTACAATCATTTAGAAAAGGCTATTGAAAATGCTAAGAAATTAGGCTTTTCAAACGGTGCGGCATTATATCCAATGGTGACTATGAATGGTGAGGAATGCCATAATGAATGGGAAATTACCTTTGAGGAAATACATAGAAATGGAGCCATAGCCTTTGCAATTCACAACTATTTTAGATATACCGGTGATTATAGCTACATACCAGAAATGGGCTTAGAGGTTTTAATAGGCATTTCAAGGTTTTGGCATCAGCGTGTTAATTTGTCAAAAGACAAGAATAAATATGTAATGTTAGGGGTTACGGGGCCTAATGAGTATGAGAATAATGTCAATAATAACTGGTATACCAACTATTTGGCAAAATGGTGTATAAACTATACGCTGACCCAATTAGATAAGGTTAAGAGCGGTTATCCGGATGATTACCATAGGGTTGTGGGCAAAACCAAACTTACCGATAGGGAATGTGAAAAGTGGAAGAAGGTTGCCAATAAAATGTATTTCCCTTATTCAAAGGAATATGGTGTTTTCTTGCAACAAGATGGCTTTTTGGATAAAGAATTGGTTAAAGTGGATGATTTGCCAAAATCTGAAAGACCTATTAACCAAAAATGGAGTTGGGATCGTATTTTAAGATCACCTTATATAAAACAGGCAGATGTGCTGCAAGGTTTTTATTTCTTTGAAGAGGATTTCTCTACAGAGGACCTGGAGAGACATTTTGATTTCTACGAACCTTTTACCGTTCATGAATCTTCCTTGTCCCCTTGTGTGCACAGTATTCAGGCAGCTAAATTGGGAAGAATGGAGCAAGCATATAATTTTTATTTAAGAACATCTAGATTAGATTTAGATGATTATAATAAGGAGGTAGAAGAAGGCTTGCACATTACGTCTATGGCCGGTACTTGGATGAGTATTGTTGAAGGTTTTGGTGGTATGCGTGTGGTAAACGATAAATTATCGTTTAAACCTCAGATTCCAAATCAGTGGAATGCATATTCATTTAAGGTTAATTTTAGAAATCGGATCATAAAAGTGAACGTAACCGCTGATTGTACCACTTTTCAATTAATTGGAACAAAAGAAGTTTCTATTCGTGTCAATGGTAAAAAAGTAGAGTTGTTTCCAGATGAGTTGATCACCGTATAATTTCTTGTTGAAGTTAGTACTAAAAATTAAAATGCCCCATGAATCATAAAATTGTTATTTACCATGTATTTACCAGGTTGTTCGGAAATACGAATACCAATAATAAGCCTTGGGGCACTATTGAGGAGAATGGAGTAGGCAAGTTTGCTGATTTTAATAAAAAGGCACTAACGGAAATTAAGAATTTGGGTGTTACCCACATTTGGTATACCGGGGTGCCGCATCATGCCGTAATAAATGATTATACTGAAATAGGAATATCAAATGATGATCCAGATGTAGTCAAGGGCAGGGCTGGTTCTCCTTATGCTGTTAAGGACTATTACAATGTTAACCCAGATTTGGCTAAAAATCCATCAAATAGGTTAAAAGAGTTCAAGTCACTTATTGAGCGTACACATAAGGCCGGCATGAAGGTGATTATAGATATTGTGCCTAATCATGTAGCTAGAAAGTATGAGGGGAAAACTAATCCAAAGGGTGTTTCTGATTTTGGATTTGGAGATGATACATCCGTAGAGTATCAAAAGGACAATAACTTTTATTACATCCCGGGGACGGAATTTAAAACCCCACAATGGCAAGATGGTTATATTCCCTTAGGTGGTGATGCTCCAAATTTTTCCTATCCAAAATTAAAAGAAATTCCTGCAAAGTGGACCGGTAATGGTTCTCGTAGTCCGCAACCGGATATGAACGATTGGTATGAAACTGTACGCATCAATTATGGGGTAAGACCAGATGGTGGACTGGATTTTGATATGCTGCCAAACGATTATGGAGAAAAAGACCATAAAGAACATTTTGAGTATTGGAAGAAAAAAGTAGTGCCAAGTTCTTGGAGAAAATTTAAGGATATTGCTTTGTATTGGTTACATATGGGTGTTGACGGTTTTAGGTATGATATGGCAGAAATGGTCCCTGTAGAATTCTGGAGTTATATGAACTCATCTATTAAAATGAAAAATCCCGATGCTTTTTTAATGGCAGAAGTCTATAATCCAGATTTGTATAGAACATACATTCATAAGGGAAAAATGGACTATCTATATGATAAAGTGGATTTTTATGATGGACTTAAACATATTATGAAAGGCTATGGTTGGTCTGATCACTTACCGGTTGTACAAAATGGTTTACGAGATATAGAGCATCATATGCTCCACTTTTTAGAAAACCATGATGAGCAACGTATTGCTAGTCCAGAATTTGTTGGTAATGCAGAAATTGGGAGACCGGCAATGGTTGTTTCCGCTACCATAAGTACATCGCCTACTATGATTTATTTTGGTCAAGAAGTAGGTGAGCCGGCAGCAGAACATGCAGGTTTTGGTAGTCCGTCAAGAACTTCTATTTTTGATTATATAGGTGTGCCGCATCACCAAAGGTGGGTCAATGATAAAAAATTTGATGGCGGCCAATCTAGCCCCAAAGAAGCCGCTTTGCGAGATTTTTACAAACGTTTGTTGAGCTTTACCATCAATAGTGAGGCTTTAATGGGTGCGTACAGAGAGATTCATTTCTACAATAAAGAAATTACCGAAAATTATAATCACCGTGTATTGTCCTATGTTCGTTGGTCGGAAAATCAAAAATTAATAATAGTCTCAAATTTTGATGTAAACGACCATTTTTCGTTCGACTTAAAAGTACCTGTAGATTTGGTGAATCTGTGGAAATTAAAAGAAGGAATTTATCCACTGCACGATGCTCTTTATGGTCATGTGAATTCTTTACGTATAGAAAATGGTGAAGGTCATATTTCAATTAACCTAAATCCTTTAGAATCCTTTATTTTTGAATTAAAATCATAAACCCATGCTTCATAGAACTATCCTGGCTTTTATTTGTTTAACCTTAGCATCATGTCATATGAAAAAAGAACCTTTAGTCATTGGTCATAGAGGAGCCATGGGCCACGAAACTGAAAATACCTTGCCATCCATTCAAAAGGCATTGGATCTTGGGGTTGATATGATAGAGATCGATGTTTTTAAAATAAAAAGTGGGGAAGTAGTAGTTTTTCATGATGATAAGCTTGATCGAATTACTAATGCACCTGGCAACATTGAAGATTATTATATAGTAGATTTAATGCAGGTAATTGTTGATGGGGGGCATAAAATACCCATGCTGCAAGAGGTATTAAAACTCATTGATAATAAAGTGGCATTAAACATAGAGCTAAAAGGTGCTGGTACGGCAGATAGGGTAAATCATATTATGAAGTATTACATTGAGCAGAAAAATTGGTCGCCCGATAATTTTATTATTTCCAGCTTTAATTGGGATGAGTTGAAAGATATGCGCAAATATAATTCTAATGTTGCCATTGCTGTATTAACGGAAGAAGACCCTTTAGAAGCAATACCAGTAGCAAAAGAGTTGAATGCTGTGGCCATTAATCCGTATTTCAAGAAATTAGATAAGGAAAAGGCCGAAGCAATACATGATGCCGGGTTTAAAATTTATACATGGACGGTAAATGAACCTGCAGATATTGAAGCAATGAAAAATGTAGGTGTAGATGGCATAATTACCAACTTTCCTGAACGAGTAAATTAATGCATGATGTTCTGGTCATTGGTGGCGGTGCAGCCGGTTTTTATGCAGCCATTCATATAGCTGAGAGTAGACCGCAAACCAAAATTGCAATTTTAGAGCGAGGTAAGGAAGTACTCACAAAGGTAAAAGTCTCTGGTGGTGGGCGTTGTAATGTAACCCATGCTGAATTTAATCCTGTAGATCTAAGCAAAAACTATCCACGGGGCCAAAAAGAGTTATTGGGTCCTTTTCATACCTACGCAAGTGGAGATACTATCGGATTTTTTGAGAAACGTGGCGTTGCCCTAAAAATTGAGGAAGATGGTAGAATGTTCCCGGTCACCAATTCCTCACAAACCATTATTGATTGTTTTCTTTCAGAGGCGGATAGATTAGGTGTTCAGGTAAAAACACTTTGTTCTGTAACGGGTATAGAGCAAATTAAAGAGGAGGAAGGAATAATATGGAAGGTTACCATTGGTGATGGTCATATGTATTGTAAAAAGCTCATTTTAGCTACTGGGAGCAATCCAAAAATGTGGAATTATGTACAAGCGTTAGGGCATAGTATTGTTCAGCCGGTTCCTTCGTTATTCACTTTTAATATTAAAGATGAGCGTATTTTGGATATTCCTGGTGTGGCTACACATGCAGAGGTCAAAGTGATACCTAAAAAGAATATTAGCAAAAAGAAAGGAAAACTAAAACTAGATACTGCCGTTTTAACTTCAGAAGGACCTTTGTTAATAACACATTGGGGTATGAGCGGACCCGCTATTTTAAAATTATCCGCTTGGGGAGCAAGAATTTTAGAGCAGTACAATTATCAGTTTAAAATACAGGTAAATTGGGCCCCGGAGTATCATCATGATGGGTTATTGGAATTATTTCTTAAGGTAAAGCAGGTAGAAAAGAAAACCGTTATAAGAACCAAGGTACTGGATATACCTAAGCGCCTGTGGGTTAATTTAGTGAAAGCCTCTAATATAGGTGATACCTTAACATGGCCCGAAGTTTCAAAACAACAGTTGTCAAATTTGGCGGCACAATTAACAGCGGGTATATTTCAAGTAAATGGAAAAAGCACTTTTAAAGAAGAATTTGTAACGGCAGGTGGTGTAGATTTAAAGGAAATCAACTTTAAGACTTACGAAAGTAAAATACTAACTAATCTTTATTTTGCTGGTGAAATTATAAATGTGGACGCTATTACTGGCGGATTCAATTTTCAGAATGCGTGGACTGGAGGTTATATTGCGGCCCAAGGTGTAGTTAACGATCTGAATACAAATATTGAATAATATGAACACCTATATTGCATTTTTAAGAGGCATTAATGTAAGTGGCAAGCATAAGATTCAAATGGCCGAGTTAAAAGAATTGCTCTCCAAGCAAAAATTGGAAGATGTTAAAACGTACATACAAAGTGGTAACGTGGTATTTAAAAGTGGATTGGAAAATTCCAAAGAATTAGAAAATCTGATATCTAAGGCAATTCTCAGCTATTTTAATTTTAACGTTCCTGTCATAGTGATGACCATTTCTAAATTAAAAGAAATATTAGATCGGAATCCGTTTAAATCAGATGATGAGAATTTGCAAAAACAAAATTACTTTGTTCTGCTGAATGAGATACCAAACGTAGAAGCTGTAGATAAGTTAAGCAAAGAGACATTTAAAACTGAAGATTTTTTAGTTACCAATGACTGTATGTATCTAAAATGTACAGCAGGTTATGGTAAAGCGAAATTGAATAATAATCTTGTTGAGCGTAAGTTGAAAGTTAAGGCAACTACTAGAAATTACAGGACAATGAATAAGCTGTTAGAACTGTCCAATTAGTTCAATTCCCATATTTTAAAATTTAGGGCCGTAGCAAAGCATACCCATAAGAAATATGGGGTCAATAGATATGCTGCAAATTTACTGACTACCTTAAACCATTTTATAGTAAGTGCCAGAACAATTAATAGCGCAACAATGATCAATAGGGCCAATAAGGGCTGTTTAAGTCCAAAAAAAACAATGCTCCATAAACCGTTTAAGAGTAATTGAAATCCAAAATGATAAAGTCCGGTCTTAACCCATTTATGGTGAAAACCTTTTGCCCAGACCCAACCAGCAGAAATACCCATCATAATGTAGAGTACACTCCAAACGGGGGCAAAAATCCAATTAGGTGGATTAAAACTTGGCTTGTTCAGTGTTAAATACCAGCAATTTACAGAGCTCTGCGTAACTACACTACTCAAGAAACCTATAGTAGAACATATTACAATGCCGATAAATATGTAGGTAAGCTTTCTTTTCAATTGGCTGGTGTTTAGCTCTAAAATAAGGATTTATTTTAATTGATAGCCCTAAAAACTATATTTGCACAAATTGAAAATTCAATGTCAGAAAAAGATTTTATTCCATCATCATACATTACATTGAAAGAAGAAGGTATTGTTGGGTATACATCACCTAGCAATATTGCATTGGTTAAATATTGGGGAAAAAGGGAGAATCAAATACCTGCCAATCCGTCTATAAGTTTTACGCTGGCCGCTTGTATGACCAAAACCAGTGTAGAATACAAGAAAAAAATAAGAAAGGATAACGAATTCTCTTTTGATCTATTTTTTGAAGATCAGCCAAAAGAAGAGTTTAAACCAAAGATTAAAACATTCTTAAAAAGGATAGAAAAATATCTACCTTTCTTAAAAGAATATCATTTGGTCATAAAAACATCAAATACATTTCCGCATAGTAGTGGTATTGCTTCATCTGCCAGTGGAATGTCTGCTTTAGCTTTATGTTTTATGGAAATGGAAAGGACTTTTTCGGCACCAATTACTGATGATTTTTTCAACAATAAGGTATCCTTTATATCACGCTTAGGGTCTGGAAGTGCATGCCGAAGTATTGAAGGTCCTTTGGTGCAGTGGGGAGAAACCTCTTCGGTTGAAGGTAGTTCAAATTTGTTTGGGGTTAAATATCCCTACAAAGTACATGATATTTTCAATAATTTTCATGATACCATTTTGTTGGTAGACAAAGGGGAGAAACAAGTAAGTAGTACAGTTGGTCATGAGCTTATGCATGGTCATCCGTTTGCATCGCAAAGATTTGAACAAGCTCATGAGAATTTAGATAAGCTGCGTACAATATTGGCAGAGGGTAACTTAAATGATTTTATTAGTATAGTAGAAAGCGAGGCACTTACTTTGCATGCTATGATGATGACTAGTCATCCTTATTTTATTTTAATGAAACCCAATACGCTTTCTATTATAAATGAAATTTGGAAGTTTAGACAAACATCCAATACCCATGTTTGTTTTACATTAGATGCAGGGGCAAATGTACATGTGCTATACCCTGAAAATGAAAAAGATATCGTTTTTCCGTTTATTAAAGAGAAGTTAATTTCTTTTTGTCAAAATGGGCAGTATATTTGTGATCGAATTGGTCTGGGTGCTAAGAAGTTGTAAATGATTTGCACACTATTTGTGTGCAACCTACGTTTGTAAAAAGAACGGTTTTACTATTTTGTTTAACCTTTTTGGGTAAAACGTTCAACTTTATGTGTTTCTTTGACTATATTTATATAAGTTCAATGCTTGCTTAGTTATTAAAAATGAAAGGACCTTTATTTTATTCAAAAATTCTTCTCTTCGGGGAGTATGGCATTATTAAAGATTCCAAAGGCTTATCCATACCTTATAATTTTTATAAAGGGGCCTTAAAATCTGACGCAAGTGTTTCTAAAGAAGCAACAAAATCTAACAAGAGTTTAGAGGCTTTTGCCCTGTATTTGGAAAAGTTGACCATAGATGAGCCTAAATTGGTATCATTTGATTTGGATACTTTAAAGTCGGATGTTGCAGCGGGTATGTATTTTGATAGTTCAATACCACAGGGGTATGGCGTAGGTAGTAGTGGTGCTTTGGTTGCAGCAATCTATGATAAGTATGCTAAACATAAAATTACCGTTCTTGAAAATTTAACCAGAGAGAAATTGTTGAAACTAAAAACGATATTCGGTAAAATGGAGTCGTTCTTCCATGGTAAGTCCTCTGGCCTTGATCCTTTGAACAGTTATTTAAGTTTGCCCATTCTCATTAACTCTAAGGATAATATTGAATCAACAAGTATTCCATCACAGAATGCAGAAGGTAAAGGAGCTGTATTTTTATTGGATAGCGGTATTATTGGTGAGACCGCTCCTATGATTCAGATTTTCATGGAGCAAATGAAGAATGATGGATTTAGAAGTATGTTGAAAAACCAATTTATAAAGCATACGGATGCTTGTGTAGAAGACTTTGTAAATGGCAACATAAAATCCCTGTTCGGTAATTTAAAACAGCTATCGCACGTAGTATTGGATAACTTTAAGCCAATGATACCGGCAAAGTTCCATGATTTATGGAAAAAGGGTATAGACACCAATGACTATTACCTAAAATTGTGTGGTTCAGGTGGTGGTGGCTACATATTAGGGTTTACAGAAGATTTGGAAAAAGCTAAAACTGCGTTAAAAGATTATAAACTGGAAGTAGTTTATAATTTTTAGGTAATTTCCATAATGCTTAATAGAAAAAATAAACTCTTACTGTTAAAGGTATTGAGTCTGTTTTCAGTAGTTAGGGGGTATAATATCTTAGTTATAGCTCTAGCTCAATATTTGGCATCTATTTATATACTTGCTCCTGAACTTCCGGTACGTAGAGTAGTATTGGATATTAATCTCTTTGTTATCGTATTGGCATCTGCTTTGGTTATTGCGGGTGGTTATATCATTAATAATTTTTATGATGCTGAAAAAGACCTCATAAATAAACCAAGAAAAAGTATGCTGGATCGTTTGGTAAGCCAACGGTTTAAGCTTACTACTTATTTTGTGTTGAATTTTATAGCGGTAATTGCGGCCAGTTATGTTTCATTTAAAGCTGTATTCTTTTTTTCCTCTTATATTTTTGGTATCTGGATCTACTCCCATAAGCTAAAAAGAATTCCGTTTTTAGGTAATTTTATTTCCGCCACATTAGCTATTACTCCTTTCTTTGTGGTGTTTATTTATTATAAGAATATACAGACGGTAATATTTGTGCATGCCGTATTTCTCTTTTTACTTATTCTTGCTCGAGAGATAATTAAGGATTTGGAAAATATCTCTGGTGACTTAGCACAGAATTATAGGACCATTCCTATTATTTATGGCGCAAGAACATCTAAACTAGTAATCTCATTTTTAATTCTTTTGACTTTAGTACCGTCGTTATTATTGATTTTTAGATTTGATGTAGGCCACATGAACATCTATTTTATAATATGTGTTCTTCTATTACTGTTGTTTATAGTCTTATTGTTTAGGGCCAAGGCACGTAAAGATTATGTTTGGTTGCATAATATTCTCAAATTGATCATAGTAATGGGGGTGTTCAGTATTCTTCTTATTGACATAGACTTAGTTTTAAATAGAATATTGTAGTTGTTGGTAATATGTTGCATATAACTATTTGAACCGCAATGCAATTTGCTACCTTTGTGCAAAATTGTTACAATTATGAGCAGGGATGATTCTAGTAGAGGTAAGAAACCGTCGGGTAGGCAAGGTGGTAATTTTAAAAAAAAGAGCTACGCCCGTGGTAATTCGCCCATTAAAAAAAATGTAACTCCAAGTAAGCCGCAAGATCCTAATTCAATTCGATTAAATAAATACGTGGCCAATTCTGGTGTATGTTCTAGGAGAGATGCCGATATATACATTGCCGCCGGTAGTGTAACAGTAAATGGTAAGCCTGTAACCGAAATGGGTTACAAGGTAAAGTTAAGCGATGAGGTAAAATTCGATGGTCAATTATTGAATCCGGTCAAAAGAGAATACGTACTACTTAACAAACCAAAAGACTTTGTTACCACCATTCGCGATGAAAGAGGTAAGAGACACGTTTCTGGATTAATATCAAGTGCTTCTAAGTCAAAATTACTTCCCGTTGATAAATTGGAAAAAGAACATACAGGTTTACTTTTGTTTACCAATGATGGTAATATGACCAAGACGTTAAAAAGCCCTATCAACGGTCTACGTAAAATATATCATCTAGTACTTGAGCAAGAATTACGAAGTGCTGATTTAAAGAAAATTCAGGAAGGGGTCGTTGTAGATGAAAAAGTAGTTCGTGTACAGGATATAAGTTTCATTGCAGATGCTCCCAAAAGGGAAGTTGGTATTGAAATTTATAGTTCTAGAAATAAAATTGTAGAGCGTTTGTTTGAAACCTTAGGATATAAAATCCAAAAATTGGATAGGGTAGTTTATGGTGGTCTTACCAAAAAAGATTTACCAAGAGGGCACTGGAGATATTTGACAGAACAAGAAATCATTAATTTCAAAATGATCAAATAGTACATGCTCCTTGTCTTAATAAAGGCTATAGGATATGAAATTATTTCAGTGTACCAATTGTAAGAGTACGGTTGTTTTTGAAAACAATACATGTTTAAACTGCGGTTTTAAACTGGGTTATTCATCATATTACAATAAAATTGTTTCTTTAGATCCAAGTGCCGCTACATGGCAGGTTAAGGAACTGGATGGAAAGACCTATGAATATTGTGAGAACTATAAGCACACGGTCTGTAACTGGTTGGTTGACGTTTCTAGAGATCGCAAATTCTGTCTTGCCTGTACCCTGAACAGAACAATTCCACATCTTTTAGATGATGATAATCTTAAAAAATGGAAACATATTGAGGTCGCGAAGCACAGATTGGTATATCAATTATTGCGTTTTAGACTACCGGTAGTTAGCAAAACAATAGATGATGATAAAGGTTTTTGCTTTGATTTTTTGGAGAAAGATGAGCTTCCAGAAGAATCAAAAGGATTAAAAACGGGTCATGCAAATGGTGTAATTACCCTTATGATAGCGGAAGCGGACCCTGTTGTTCGCGAGCAGGTAAAACAGCAAATGGCAGAGCGATATAGAACTTTACTCGGTCATTTTAGGCATGAGGTGGGACATTATTATTGGGATTTGCTAATTCGTGATAATCCGGAGGTATTAGCGGATTTTAGGAGCATTTTTGGTGATGAATCTCAATCATATGCAGATGCATTGACCACCCATTATAATAATGGTCCAAAGGCTAATTGGCAACAAAGTTTTATAAGTAAATATGCATCATCCCACCCTTGGGAAGATTGGGCAGAAACGTGGTCCCATTACTTACACTTAACCGATGTATTGGAAACCGCATATAATTTCGGTCTCAAATCAAATCCTAAAATAATTGCTAAGAAAAGCCTGAAAATGAATGCGGCTTTTGATCCATATACCGTTACTGATTTTAGTAGAATAATGGAAACAGGTATTCCCCTTTTATTTACACTTAATAGTATGAACCGTTCTTTGGGAGAAGACGATCCCTATCCGTTTATAATCTCAAAACCTGTAGAGAAAAAATTAGAGTTCATTCATAAATTGTTAAAAGGGATTTTATGAATTCATTAATTTTCTGAAAGAATAAGAGTTAGTATTTTATGCTATAGCATTATTGCATTAAAGGTTATACGGGTAAATTTATCTGAGTTCATTTCAGTACGTATGGCACAGGTAGAAAAGATTAATAGACAGAATTCCAAATTTAAACTAACCCATCTCCCTAAGTTATTACTGAAAACGTATCATGCTTGGATAGAAAAGGAGCCATTTCAGATTAGTGCTATTATAGCATATTATGCAATATTGTCATTGCCAGGTCTGCTTATTTTAATATTGGAATTAGTTGGCGGTATTTGGGGTAAGGAAATAGTTCAGGGAGAATTGTTCGCTGAAATTTCTTCTGCCATGGGACCAGAAACCGCACAATCTATTCAAGAGATGATCAAAGATCAAGGTAGTCAGCAAACTTCATTAATTGCTACCCTTTTAGGGATCGGTGTGTTAATTTATGGTGCTACGGGAGTATTTTATCAATTACAAAACGCATTGAATGAAATTTGGGAGGCAAAACCTAAATACACAAATGAGTTTATTTCTACATTGTTTATGCGTTTAAAAGGTTTTGGTTTTATAATTATTATTGGCTTTTTATTATTGGTTAGTTTTGTATTGACTTCTCTATTATCGGCATTTTCAACGCAGCTCTCCAGACTTTTGCCAGATGGTATGTTAGAACTTGGGTTCGTTTTAGATCTAATATTATCACTTGGTTTTATCTACTTATTATTTGGGGCTATGTTCAAGTATTTGCCCAGTACTCATGTTCGTTGGAAAGCGGTTAAAGTAGGTGCCGCACTTACTGCTGTATTGTTTTTACTTGGTAAATATGCTTTGGCATTCTATTTTGGAAAAGCGGAACCCGGCTCTACCTATGGGGCGGCCGGGAGTATAATTTTGGTCATGCTTTGGGTGTCCTACTCTAGTTTAATAGTCACTTTTGGAGCGCAGTTTACCAAGATTTATTCTGATAAGTATGTGAAAATCAGTTGAGTTTTTTCATTTTATCATGAATCTCTTTTAAGCATAAATTACCTAGACTTCCTTCATGTGTATGATGAATATCTCTTTTTGGAGTAAAAGTACCTGCATTGATCTCCATACCCATTTTCTTGTAGGCATCTCTAAACGGCATACCGCTTTGTACCAACTCATTTAATGTGTCCACACTAAACAAATAATCATATTTTGGGTCGTCTAGAATACTATCGTTCACTCTGATTTCCTTTAGGCTAAAAGTTAAAATCTCTAAACAAGCCTTCATATCTTGAATTGCCGGAACAATAATTTCTTTCACCAATTGCAAATCTCTGTGGTAACCACTAGGTAGATTATTGATGACCAATGTCAATTGATTAGGAATAGACTGTAGTTTGTTGCACTTGCCACGTACCAACTCAAACACATCGGGATTTTTCTTGTGTGGCATAATACTGGAACCAGTGGTTAGCTCATCTGGAAAAGAAATGAAATCGAAATTCTGACTCATATACAAGCAAATATCCATGGCCATTTTAGATAGGGTAGCCGCAATGTTGGCAATACCAAAAGCGGTAGCTTTTTCAGCTTTTCCTCTACTCATTTGTGCTGCAACCACATTATATTTCATGGTTTCAAAACCCATTTCTTTGGTGGTAAAACTACGGTCTATAGCAAATGAACTACCGTAACCGGCAGCACTACCTAACGGATTTTGATCTGCAACTTTGTAAGCCGCTTCAATAAAATAAAGGTCATCTATTAAGCTTTCTGCATAGGCGGAAAACCATAGCCCAAAAGAAGATGGCATGGCAATCTGTAAGTGAGTGTAACCTGGTAGCATAACATCTTTATGCTCTTGTGCTTTTACCAAAAGAAGGTTGAAAAGCGATTTGGTCATCGCCTTTATTTCTGTCAATTCATCTTTTAGGTATAAATGCATGGCTACAAGAACTTGGTCGTTTCTAGAACGTGCAGTATGTATTTTTTTACCGGTATCTCCTAGACTTAGTGTCAGCATGTATTCAATTTTAGAATGCATGTCTTCAAAAGAATTTTCTATAGAAAATGTGCCTTTTTCTATTCGCGCGGCAATATTATCAAGTTCTTTTACAAGTTCAGCGGTTTCCTTAGGGGAAATCAATCCTATTTTACCCAGCATTTTTGCATGTGCCTTAGAGGCAATAACGTCGTATTTTGCTAAGTGTAAATCCAATTCTCTATCGTTGCCAACTGTAAAGTGATCAATTTTTTTATCGGTGCTAAATCCTTTATCCCAGAGTTTCATATGTTGTCAGTTATCAATTATAAATTAAGCAATGAACAGCTTATTGGTAATTGGTTATTGTTAATTGTTGATTGAAAGGAAGCCTTTTAATAATTTAATATATAAATCTATGCCTTCTTCAATTTCAAGTACATAGATGAATTCGTTGGCAGAGTGGGAGCGTGTGCTGTCCCCAGGTCCTAATTTTAACGATTGGCAACTTAACGCTGCTTGATCGGATAATGTAGGTGATCCATATGTAGTTCTGCCCAAGGCAATACCAGATTGCACCAACGGATGGTCTTTATCTATTTTCGATGAATTTAAACGCAAAGATCGCTCCTTTAATTCGCATGGCGCATCCTTCTTTAATAAATCTGCAATTTCTTTATTGCTATATGCATCGTTTACACGTACATCTACTACTAAATCTACCTGTGCCGGTACCACATTATGTTGTTTGCCAGCATTTATTTGGGTAACCGTCATTTTTACATCTCCCAAGGCTTCAGAAGATTTTTCAAAAGAATAATTCTTAAACCATTCCAGAACTTTAATGGTGTTGTAAATGGAATTATTATTGTTTGGATGTGCGGCGTGCGATGGAGTACCTTTAACAACAGCATCAAAAACCACCAATCCTTTTTCAGCAATAGCAAGTTGCATCAAAGTAGGTTCACCAACAATGGCTACATCTATATGTGGAAGTTTTGGCAATAAACCGCGCAAGCTATTTTCACCTGCATTCTCCTCTTCTGCAGAGGCGACCATTAAAATATTGTGATTTAAGTCTTCTGCATTGTAATAGTTTACAAAAGTAGCCAAAAGGGAAACCAACGGTCCGCCAGCATCATTACTACCAAGACCAAACAACTTGCCATCTTCAATGTGGGGCAAAAAAGGATCTTTGGTGTATGCCGTATTTGGTTTTACCGTATCGTGGTGCGAATTCAGTAATAATGTAGGTTTTGAGTCGTCCCAATATTTATTTTTAGCAATAATATTGTTGAGGTCTCTTTCCGTAGGTATGTCATATTTTGCCAGCCAAGCCTGTATTGCATCGGCTGTTTTATCTTCTTCTTTAGAAAAAGATTCTATTGATATGAGTTGCTTCAGTAATGCAATTGCACTTTCTGTAAGTTCTGTTTGGTTCATCTTAAAGTTTTATTGTCGTGAACAGTTCTGTGTTTTTATCTAACATGGTAACATCGCCCAGGCAAACTTTTGCTACGTTGTGGTTTAGGGCATGAAAGCAATTATGAAGTTTTGGCAACATTCCGTCAGCAATGATACCATCGGATAAAAGTGATTTATAGGTATTGGTATTAATGTCTTTAACTACGCTGTTTTCATCGGCAATATCCATTAAAACCCCCTTTTTCTCAAAACAATAATACAACGTAGTTTCAAAGGTAGGTGCCATGCCTATTGCAATTTCAGAGGCAATCGTATCTGCATTGGTATTCAATAACTGTCCGGCACCATCGTGCGATAAGGCACAGAAAATGGGTGTTAAATCCGCCGTTAAAAGCTTGGATAATAATGCAGCGTTTACACCATCTATATCGCCTACAAATCCGTAATCAATTTCTTTGACAGGACGTTTATGAGCCTGTATGCTATCACCATCTGCACCGCTTAATCCAATTGCGTTGGTGTTTTTAGCTTGTAGTTGCGCAACTATTTTCTTGTTTGCCAAACCGCCATACACCATGGTTATAATATCAACGGTTTCGGCATCGGTAATACGCCTGCCATCTATCATTTTAGACTCAATGCCAAGTTTGGTTGCTAATTGAGTGGCTAATTTTCCACCGCCATGGACCAAAATTTTTAAGCCTTCAAGTTTAGAAAAGGCAGTGAGAAAAACGTCTAGGGCGTTTTCGTCTTCTATGACATTACCACCAATTTTTACAACACTTAATTTATTTTTCATAATCTGCAAATTTGAACATGAGTACCATGGCGATTATTAGAATAATATTACTGACCGGACCCATATAGGCTTTCCAATGAGCGGTGCTATGGTCAATATCTACCATATTCATTACAAAAAGGATGAGGGCGAATAGCGCAATACCAATATAGATCCACTTATTAATTTTCATTGCTCTCCAGTATTTTCTTTAACACCAATTGTGCTGCGTAGGTTCTGTTATTTGCCTGTTCTATAACCAAAGACTGGTCACTATCCAAAACTTCATCGGCAACAACAACATTTCTACGAACAGGAAGACAGTGCATAAATTTTGCCTTACCTAATTTTTTAAGTGTCATTTGCCAGTTTGGATCTTGCGATTTTATTTGACCATAATCAGTATAACTGCTCCAGTTCTTTACATAAACAAAATCGGCATTTTCTAAAGCCTTCTCTTGGTTGTGCTCAATAGTACAATCTTTTGTGATGTTAGGGTCCAGTTCATAACCTTCAGGATGCGTAATCACAAAATCGGCATGTTGCTTTTGCATCATTTGTACAAATGAATTGGCAACGGCATGTGGTAGAGCCCTTGGGTGCGGCGCCCAAGAAAGAACAACCTTAGGGTTGTTTTTAAAATTGTGTTCCTCTAAAGTAATGGCATCGGTTAATGCTTGTAATGGGTGCCCCACAGAGCTTTCCATATTTACGATAGGTACCGAAGCATATGTTTTAAAACCGTTGAGCACCTCTTCCGCTTCATCTAGTTCCTTATCTACCAAACCGGCAAAGGCACGGATGGCAATGATATCGCAATACTGTGAAATTACTTGGGCGGCCTCTTTAATATGTTCAGAAGTTCCTTGGTCCATAATGGTACCATCGGCATATTCCAAAGCCCAACCTTCGCTACCAAAATTCATCACAATAACTTCCATACCCAAATTCATTGCTGCTTTTTGGGTACTTAAACGTGTACGAAGCGAGTTGTTAAAGAATAACAATCCAATAGTTTTGTCTTTACCTAATTCCTTAAATTTTTTAGGTTGTTTTTTTAGTGTTATGGCTTCTTTTACCCAGTTGGATAAAACGTCTATATCGTTTATTGAAAGGTAATTCATGATGATGTTATTTTTGTAAATGTGCTTTTATTTTCAATGGCATCAACAATAAAGTTATCGTTCAGCCCATTGGTGATCCAGGTTTCAATACCTGCTTTTTGTGCAATGGTGGCTGCATCAATTTTTGACTGCATGCCACCGGTGCCGTGGGTAGATTTGGATTCCCCTATTTCTTTTAGCAATTTGGTCAGGTCTGAAACGGATTCTATTGTTTTTGGTGTGGAAGTCGTTAAAGATGATTTTGTGTAAATACCATCTGTATTTGTAGCAATGATAAGAATGTCAGCAGATAAAAGCGATGCAGTTAAACCGGCCAATTTATCGTTATCACCAAATTTGATCTCATCAGTAGCAACGGTATCATTTTCATTAATGATAGGAATGAAGTTGTTGGCAACAAGAACATTAATGGTGTTTTTAATATTCGCTCTAGTTTGCTCATTTTCAAAATCGGAATAGGATAACAAACATTGTGATGTAAAGAGCCCAAGCTCCCTAAAATTTTCTTGAAAAATGCGCATTAGATGAGGCTGGCCAATAGATGCCAATGCCTGCTTTACATTAATTTCTTCTCCATTATGTTCCAACTTAACAAACTGCCTTGCAGCGGCAATGGCACCGGAACTCACAATAATAAACTCGAACTTATCTTTTAGAGCGGCAATTTGCCGACCAATATCCTCAATTTTTCCTCGGGAAATATGATCAGTGTCTTTGGTTAAGGTATTGGAACCTAATTTCAATAAAATTCTCTTTTTCAACATTTTAATATCGTTTATGTTAGGTGAAATCTTATTTTCCTAACTCCTAACTCCTAACTCCTAACTCCTAACTCCTAACTCCTAACTACCTTACCTGTCCATTTCCTTTTACGTACCACTTATTGGTTACTAAATGCTGTAATCCTATAGGGCCGCGTTGATGTAATTTATCCGTACTAATGGCTAGTTCTCCTCCAAGACCAAATTGTCCGCCATCCGTAAAGCGGGTAGATGCATTATGGTATACCGCAGCGGTGTCCACAGATTGCATGAAAACGTCTGCTTCCTCTTCATTTTTAGTAATGATAGAAGCGGAGTGGCCGCCTCCATAGGTATTGATGAGCTGTACGGCTTCATCTACATCTGGCACTTGCCCTAATACAATTTTATAATCCAAAAACTCTTCAAACCAAACAGATTCATTTTCCATTTGAGAGGTGCCATCTAATCCGGCTAATTTGGCATCGGTCAAAATTTCAACATTGTGTTTTTTAAGGGTCTTGATCAAATGACTTAAAAATTCTGCCTTGCGTGGTAAATCTCTTGAAATGATGACTTTGTCAACGGCATTGCAAGCGGAAATTTTTGTGGTCTTTGCATTGACGATAACATCCAGTGCCATTTGCAAATCTGCCTCGTGCGAAACATATACAAAGTTATTTCCTCTACCGCTTACTATTACCGGGCACTGTGCATGTTGCTTAACAAAAGCGATCAGCTTTTCGCCGCCTCTAGGTACAATTAGGTCTAGTTTTTGTGTTGGTTTTTCTAAAAACTGCTGAGTTTCTGTTCTAGAATAATTAAGGTAAGTCACCCAATCCGTAGCACAATCGCAAGACTCCAAAGCTTTGTGCCATAGGTTTACTAAAACCAAATTGGAGTTCAAAGACTCTTTGCCCCCCTTTAGCAATATTTTGTTGCCCGATTTAAATGCGATGCCCGCAGCTTCAATGGTAACATCTGGCCTAGATTCATAAATAATCATGATCGTACCGAAAGGGGCGGTTTTGTTGCTTATCTCTAAACCATTTTCATGGGTAAATTGAAAACGTTCTACATGCAAAGGGTCTGGCAAGGCAGCTAATTTTTTTAAGGAAGAAATCATTTCTGCTACCTTGGTCTTGTTTACCTTTAAGCGATCAACCATTGCAATATCGCCTGATTCAAAAGAATTTAAATCTTTTTCATTGGCAGATATTAGAATTGATTCTTCTTGCTGCACCAATTCGGCCATACGCTTAAGTACGGCATTCCTTTTAGATATGCTTAGGGTTGTCTTCATGATAGGGCTTTTTTAAGAGCTGTAAAAAACACGTCTAAATCTTGTTTTGTAATATTCAGGGCTGGTAAAATTCTTAGCACTGTTTTATCTTTTGCCCCACCTGTAAAAAGAAAATGTTCGTGAATTAATTTTTTACGGAGATCGGCAACCTGAAAATCAAATTCAAGCCCTAACATTAAGCCTTTTCCTTTTACCCGTTTTACTTGTGGAATTTCTTTTGCTTTTTCGTTGAAATATTCACCTAATGCTTTAGCATTGTGAATTAGGTTTTCTTTTTCAATTACTTCTAAAACTGCCATGGTGGCTGCACAAGCCAAATGATTGCCACCGAAAGTGGTGCCCAACATTCCGTATTTTGCCTTTATACTTTCATGAATAAGAATACCACCTACCGGAAAACCGTTGCCCATTCCCTTAGCAATACTAATAATGTCCGGTTGAATGTTATGATGTTGAAATGCAAAGAATTTTCCGCTTCTGCCAAATCCGCATTGTACTTCATCTGCAATTAACAATGCATCATTCTCTTTACATAACAAAGCAATGTTCTGTAAGAATTCGGTCGTAGGTTCATCTAAACCACCAACGCCTTGAATTGATTCGATGATTACGGCACAAACATTTTTTGATATTTCCCTTTCAAAACCCTTACTATCGTTTAGGTCGAGAAAAACAACTTCATGTTGCAGGTTAATTTCAGCATTGATAGATGGATTGTCCGTTGTTGCTACCGCAGCAGAAGTACGTCCATGAAAACCGTTGTTAAAGGCAATTACCTTTGATTTTCCGGTTACAAAAGAAGCCATTTTCAATGCGTTTTCATTTGCCTCTGCGCCAGAGTTGCACATGAATAGATTGTAATCTTCACAATTGGATGCTTCACCCAATTTGTTGGCCAATTCTACCTGTAAAGGGTTTTGTACCGCATTGCTATAAAACCCAATATTATCCAATTGGTCTTTTAAACGCTTTACATAATGTGGGTGCGTATGACCAATGGAAATAACGGCATGCCCGCCGTAGAAATCCAAATAATCCTGTCCTTGGTCATCAGTTACTACAATGCCTTTTGCGGAAACCGGGATTACATTATATAAAGGGTAAACGTCAAATAATTTCATAGTTGAAAAGTTTCAAGTTCAAAATAATGAACGGGTTGGGTAGCGTGTTTACTTGTTTTTGAATTCGGTGATCTTGTCGTAAGAGGAAATAATTCCGCGTATCAATGATGAGCTTAAACCTTGGTGTTCCATTTCATTTAAACCGGTTATGGTACAACCCATAGGCGTGGTAACACGGTCAATTTCTTCTTCAGGATGATTGCCGGATTCTATTAAAAGGCTTGCGGCACCGTTACACGTATGCATGGCAAGTTCTTGCGCCTCTTTGGCATCAAAACCAAGTTGTATAGCTCCTTGGGTGGTGGCACGTATTAAGCGCATCCAAAAAGCTACGCCACTTGCACAGATTACGGTTGCAGCCTGCATTTGACCTTCGGGAATTTCCATAGAATGTCCCATTCTATTAAAAATGGCTTTTGCCAATTCAACCCTTTTTTTACCTTTTTCGTTGCTACAGATACAGGTCATGGATTTACCCACGGAAATAGCCGTATTGGGCATACTTCTTATGATAAAGTTGTCTTTGCCAATTACCGCTTCTATTTTTTCAATACTAAATCCGGTAATAGTAGAGATGATTACATGTTTATCCGTCAATAGATCTTTTATACTTTCTAGAATGGCGGCAAAATGAATAGGCTGTACGGCAAAAATTAAAATATCTGAATTTTCAACGGCTATTCTATTGTCATTTGTAACGGTAACCTTATCATATTTCTCAAATTCTGCTATAGCTGTGGTATCTCTCTTGGTAAGGTACATACTGGTAGCACCATTACTGTTCAATATGCCTTTAGCAATAGAAAGTCCTAAATTACCTGTACCTATAATGGCTGTTTTCATGTTTGGTGTAGTATTAAGTAAAAGGTGCTAAGTAAAAAGTATGAAGTAAACCGTAAATTTCATATCACTACTTAAAATTAGTCCCCATTAATTTTATTTCAATCTTATGTTATTTCAATAGTCCATCAAATCATTTAGAAGACTCCGGCTTTTAAATTAAGTCCTAGGTTTTCTTCCAAACCGAAAATTAAATTCATGTTCTGCACCGCTTGCCCAGATGCACCTTTTAATAAGTTATCTATGGCAGAGGTGATCAACAGCACATCTTCATGTTTATGTAAGTGGATGTGACATTGATTTGTATTTACCACTTGTTTTAAATTGATGGGCTCATCTGATATTTGGGTGAACACCGCATCATTATAAAATTCCTGAAAGATTTTTTTAGCATCCTCTAAACTACCCTCAAATTTGGTATAGGAAGTTGCCAAAATACCACGGGTAAAATTCCCTCTATTGGGCATAAAATACAGATTGCCAGTATCTTTTTGAAATGAATGTAAGCTCTCGTTAATTTCCCCTAAATGCTGATGTGTAAAAGGTTTGTACCAGCTAACGTTATTATTTCTCCATGAAAAGTGCGATGTGGAAGACGGACTAACACCCGCACCGGTACTACCGGTAACAGCATTTATATGTACTTCATTGTTCAACAACCCGGCTTTTGCCAAGGGTAGCAATGCCAATTGGATAGCAGTTGCAAAACAACCTGGATTAGCTATATATTTTGCATTTTCAATTTCGGATTTGAATAATTCCGGTAAACCATAAACAAATTCCTTACCATTGAAATTGGCGTCGGTGTGCAATCTAAAATCATTGCTCAGATCTATGATAACGGTATCTTTTGAAAAATGATGCTCGTTTAAAAATGCGGTAGAATTACCATGGCCTAAACATAGAAAAACAACGTTTACATTTAGATTTACATTACCCGTAAACGCTATATCAGAAACTCCCAATAGGTCTGGATGAGCCGTTGTCACCTTTTTTCCGGCTCTAGTAGTACTGAATACAAAATCGATTTCAGTTGCTGGGTGATGTAGTAAGATGCGAATAAGCTCACCTCCCGTATAACCAGAACCACCAATAATACCTGCTTTAATCATAATTTTCTTTTGTGTAATTAGTGCGAAGTATTAAGTATTAAGTACGAAGTACTTAAACAACACTTTTAATTCTTTACTTAATACTTTGTACTCATTACTTAATACTATTTTTCCTAACTCCTAACTCCTAACTCCTAACTCCTAACTATTTATCCCCATTTACATGGTTGTAGATTTTTCCGGAATTTGAAAGGATCTTAATAAATCCTTTAGCGTCATCTGCTGTCCATCCTTTATTGACCTCGCCATATTTACCAAAAGCATCGGTCATTAAATCATGTTTAGATGAAATACCGTGTAACCTGAACTGAAATGGATATAATCCTACAAATACATCTCCGGAAACCGTTTTTTGAGTATCTGTCAAGAAGGTTTCTATGTTACGCATTACAGCATCTAAGTAATTGCCTTCATGCAATAACATGCCATAGAAATTGCCTTGTTGTTCCTTTTGATATTGTTGCCACTTTGTAAGTGTATGTTTCTCTAATAAGTGGTGTGCTTTTATGATAATTAAAGAAGCAGGAGCCTCAAACCCAACTCTGCCTTTGGTACCTATAATAGTATCGCCAACGTGAATATCCCTACCAATGGCATATTTAGATGCCAAAGCCTCTAGTTTTTCAATATTTGCAACAGGGTTGTCTTTTGCACCATCAATAGCAACCAATTCGCCATTTTCAAAAGTAAGTTTTACCTCTGTAGGGTTCTTTTCCTGTAATTGGCTTGGGTAGGCGCTATCTGGTAAGGGCTTTTCTGAAGTTAATGTCTCTTCACCACCAACAGAAGTACCCCAAAGTCCTCTATTGATAGAGTATTTTGCTTTTTCCCAAGGATAATCTACACCGTTTTCTTTTAAGTATGCGATCTCTTCTTCCCTAGCTAATTTGTTATCTCTAATAGGCGTGATGATTTCAATTTCTGGGGCAATGATCTGGAAAATCATATCAAAACGTACTTGGTCGTTACCCGCGCCTGTACTACCGTGGGCAATATAGCCAGCGCCTATTTTTTTAGCGTAGTTTACAATTTCAATCGCCTGTACAATTCGTTCTGCACTTACGGAAAGTGGGTAGGTATTGTTTTTAAGTACATTACCAAAAATAAGATACTTTACTACTTTATCATAAAAGGTCTGTACGGCATCTATAGAGGTATATGATGAAGCGCCCAGTTCAATAGCTTTCTTCTCAATTTCCTTTATTTCCGCAACAGAGAAACCTCCTGTGTTCACGCTTACCGCATGAACTTCAAATCCTTTGTCTTTTGATAAATGCTTGGCGCAATAAGAAGTATCCAATCCGCCGCTGTATGCTAGTACTAATTTTTTCATTGTATGATGTTCAATTCCGGCAAGCCGGATAATTATTTATTTTGGTTCTATAGGTTTTGAGTTAAGAGGTTAGAAGAAAGAAATAAGACTTTGAACATTAAATCTGTAATTGGAAAAAGTCATTTTAAGCTCCATAACTTCTATTCTCTTATTTCTTTTTCAGAAACAAACTCTCTTTTATACTTTTTAATCTTGTAAATGCCTTCCCGTTCATTTCTTTAGTGTTCTCAGTTTTTTTCTTTGTGGTAGGGTCATATAACATACCGGTACAGAGACACATTTTTTGTTCAGTTCTCGTAAGGATGTCAAAATTTTTACAAGTTTGGCAGCCTTTCCAAAACTCAGGGTCATCTGTAAGTTCAGAAAATGTAACAGGTTTATAGCCTAGTTCGTAGTTAATTTTCATCACTGCTAAACCTGTGGTGATTCCAAATATTTTGGCATCTGGAAATTTCTCCCTGCTTAATTCAAAGATTTTGGCTTTAATACTTTTAGCTAGACCTTGCCCTCTATAATCTGGGTGTACTATGAGTCCGGAATTTGCTACAAATTTCTCGTGTCCCCATACTTCTATATAGCAGAAACCCGCAAATTTATCTCCGTCCAATGCAAGTATGGCATTACCGTTAGAAAGTTTTCTTTGAATATACTCTGGGGTTCGTTTTGCTATGCCGGTACCGCGTACTTTGGCAGATTCAGCTATGGTATCGCAGATATCCTGAGCGTATTTAAAATGTGATTCGTTAGCAACAATTAAGTTCATTGCCAGTTAGATTTAAAAGTGTAAAAAATAAATTTGATTTGTTGTGCGGAAATGGACTCACCTAATTCCATAAATATATCTTACCCTTACGGGCGACGACGGCGAGATGTGAACGGGCGCGCTAGAGCCACTGGGCTCAAGGTGCTATATAAAAAGTAGTTTATTTCGTTCATTACGGGGTAAATGTACAAATTATATTTATTTGACATCCCGCATGACATAATTTTTACAAAAAGTTTACTTTTTGTTACGATGTGCAACAATTTCATAAGTCAAATAGGCAAATACTGAAATATATTCAATGCCTAAAAGCCAAAGGCTTTCTTTGAAATCTGCTTGGGAATATGCATAATAACTAAGTACTACGGCGGCAGACCAAATAATGGCATATCTATATGTAGTAAAAATAGATAGTAGCACTAAAAATATAATATACCAAGGGTGTATTGTGGTAGATATGAAATAATAAATGGTCAAAACCCACATCATTGACCAAAGTACCCTGTTTAAGTCGTATTTCTTGGGAAAAAATGTAAATAACCCTACAGTAATAACAGTTATTAGTGGGGTGATTTTACCGTATTCTTTAATGAACTCCCAAGGTTTTGCGTCAAAATGAACGGCTGTTTTTTTGGCAAGGTTATAGAGGCTCGAGTTAAATTCAAAATTAGAGAACCAAAGTTTAATGGTTCTACTATAGTTGTCTATAAATTCTGGCGTGTTAAAAGGCAGAAAAAGAGCTATGGACGTTATGCCGATAATGCTATAGAAAACAATGCTTTTTTTCCAACCCAGATATTTTAGAAAAATAGGAAGGAATAAAAGAGGTACTAATTTTATGGAGATGGAGCAGGCAATAACCATTGCGGCGGTTTTCCATTTATCTATGGACAATAAAAACATCGATAGAATAAAGAAAAATAACATGACCCCTTCAAAATGAAGATTTCCGGTGAGTTCAACTATTACAAGCGGATTAATGAAATACCAGAATATTAGATGCGGAGATCGATTAAGGTTTTTTAATAACCTTCTGCCAAAATAGAAAATACCTACATCTGCCAGAATAATAATTGAACGCATAGCGAATAATGATCCAAAAAGACTCTTGCCGCCAAGAATAGTGGCCAAGGCAAAAATAAGTTGATTTAATGGGGGGTAATTACTGTAGTGCCTTGCGCTTAAACTACCCATACCGTCGTACAGCTCTTGGGCATTCGGTATTATTGATACCATGTTTTGCATTAACTCATCTGGAGTGTATAGATAGGGGTTATTGCCATTGGCTACTAAATGTCCGTCCCAAATGAATCTATAAAAATCTTGTGAAAGATTAGGTTCTGCAAATAAAAATACCAGTCTACAAATGATGCCTATACCCAGTAAAAACCTAAAGTTGTGTTTTTCAAATTGTATCAGCTTAAAACAGAAAAAGAATAGGGCAACAAATAGGGTAAGCAGTTTTATGAAATCTGTTCTAGGTAAATGATAGGCAAACGTATAGTAGAATACAAAACTTAATACCGCTAAGGTGAGGGAAACTTTATGGAGTTTCAAAAAGTTTTTAAAGCTAGTTGGCATTAGGGGTTTTCAATTTAGTAACAGGTCAATTTAATGGTTTTTTATTGATTTTTAATTTAATGGACCATCAATTTTCCTAAAAGCTCTTTCATCATTTTAGCTGCCAAATATGCGGTCATATCATTAAAATCTCGATCAGGATTGTATTCCACAATATCGGCACCAACAATTTGGGCGTCTATACCCTGAATTAAATCTATAACTTGACGAGAAGAGAGTCCGCCCGGTTCATGATGAGAAACCCCTGGTGCAAAGGCAGGGTCAAAACCATCCATATCTAAAGAAATGTACAAGGGATTTTTAAAATTGGGTATTGCAGTTAAGTCCAAGTTTCGCATTTCATGAATGTCAACATCGAACTTTTTTACTTGATCTGCCTGATGTTGATTTAAGGTACGAATGCCTATTTGAACAAGTTTTACGGCATAGCCGTTTTCCATAATTCTGGCAAAAGGACAAGCGTGAGAGTAAGGATCGCCTTCATAGTCATGGTATAGATCCGCATGGGCATCAATATGTAGAATGTCAAGTTTTGGATAATGGTCATGAAACGCTTTAATAATCGGGAAAGTTATGGAGTGGTCGCCACCCAAGGTCAGTAACTTTTCACCATTTTCAATATTCTTTTGGGTAATAGTGGCGATATCAAAATAGTCTTCAATATTGAAATCACCATTATCCGTTATTAGGTCATTTTCTATTGTTGTTCCAAGCTCCGTACATAAGTTCATAGAATCACTGTATAGTGCTTTTCTGATTAGGGCAGGTGCTTTTGCAGGACCTCTTTGAAAAGATGATTTTGCATCCCAATTAATGCCTTGAATATTAATTTTATTCATAATACTTTAAGTTGATGGGTTAATACATAGTATTTGGATTTTCAGATTTCTCTGGTATTTGCTGTATAGCATCCCAATGTTCGCATATTTTTTCATTTGTATCAAACCTGAAAAAATCCATTGTAACATATTGGTCATTTCCTGGCCATACTTGGTGCGTATGTAATGCAACCAAATCTCCTTCTGCAATGCAACGTACAAATTCAATAGATTTTTCAGGGTATTCTTTTTGCATGCGTTCAAAATAATCTATAAAACCTTGCGTACCATTGGCAACTGCGGGATTATGCTGAAGGTATTCTTTGCCAACATACATTTCTATGGCCAGTTTTGGGTTTCCTAAATATGCCGTTCTGTAAAAAGCGATGGCGTTCCTTTTGTTTGTTTCTAAATTCATCATGATATCTTGTAGTGGTTTAATGAAAATATATTTTTCTGAATTCCATTGGGGTCATCCCTGTATTTGATTTAAAGAATTTTGAAAAATAGGCATAGTCAGAATACCCCAAGGTGTCTGCAACATTGGCTAGGTTGTCATTAGAATGAACGATCAAACGTTTAGCTTCTAACATGATACGCTCAGAGATCAAGGTAGTTGTAGTTTTGCTGATGGTCTTTTGAACCACTCTGTTTAAGTGTTTGGTTGTAATACTTAGTTTTTCAGCATAGAATTTAGGTAATTTTTCGGTGTAAAAGTGTGCGTTAATTAATTTTTCCAGTCGCTCAAGTATATTCGCATAGCTGTTAGATCCTAATTTTTCTATAATAGTGTCGGCAGTATATGCACGCGTTAATTCTATGTATATATAGTGTATAAGACTAATGATTTTAGCTTCTCTTAGTAAATTTTCTTCTCTGTACTCTGTGAAAAGTTCTTGAAAACCAGTGGTTAGGTGTATCAGTTTCTCTTTAGATAATTGAAGCAAAGGCGGGTTTTGGTTGGAATAGTAAAAAGGAAAAGAATTTAAGGAATGATCCAAAAATTTAAGTTCATAGAATTCTTGAGAGTGAAAGAAAATATAACCTTCTGGTTGCGATTCAAATTTCCAAAAATGAGTTTGCCCAGGTTTTAAGAAGAAGACCTTTCCGGGTTCTATTGGGTAGGTGTCAAAATCTATTTCATGTGTGCCGGTGCCTTTGGTAAAAATAACGCACAAGTAAAAATTATGGCTATGAGGTTTATTTATAAGATTCTTATTGATTTGAATATGGTCTGCAAAAGAGTTTACATAAAGACTGTGTAACGGCTTGTTTTTTAAAAACTGACTAATATGTAAAATGGGTATTTTCATATAAAATGTCTTAAAAGTACAAATATATGTGCTTATGATACGACCGAAATCTTTATTTTATGTCTTAATTTTGCAGTATAAAAATGGGGTCATGAGTAAAGTGTTGAATGTTGTAAAATGCAAATGTCCTAATTGTAATGAGGGTAAGGTCTTTAGTGGGCAAGGAAATGTTTTTTTGTTTAAAATGCCAACAATGAATGAAAGGTGTTCTGAATGCAATTTTAAATTTGAAAAAGAAACGGGCTTCTTTTTTGGAGCTATGTTCGTTAGTTATGCCTTGGCTGTGGCACAAATGATAATAAGCCTTGTATTGTTTTGGTATTTTGTAGATCTGTCACCGTTGCGGGTATTTACTATTATTGCTTTGGTAACTATACTATTGAGCACTTTTAATTTTAGGCTATCAAGATCTATTTGGATCCATTTATTCTACAAACTTTAAAATATTGATTTAAGTAGGGTTTGTCATTTCTTTGGCAAGTTTAACTACTCTTTCTGTTATTCTATTAGGATCATTTTTTCTCCAGTTCATAAATAAGCTAATAGTCTCATCTAGCGCTATAAACCTAACGCCAATTGCATTTGAGAATTTATAGGATAACGGTAGTATAGATATGCCTAGGCCTTGTGCTACAAGATTAATGATCATACCTCCAAAATCAGATTCAATAACAGTTTTTGGCTCAAAACCGTTTTTTTGAAAAAGACTTCTTAATAGTGAAGGAAAGTAAGTGTTTCTATGTAAGCCAGAAATAATGAATTTTTCATCTTGCAACACCTTTAAATCCTTTAAGGTTGTATTGGTCAACCAATGTTTCTCTGGAACAACAAGGCAGATAGGTTCAGTATGTAATTTATACGACATTATATGAGTGTTATTTATGGCATCTCTATTAAAAGCAATATCGGTATCATAATTAAGTAGCAATTTTTCATGGTTTTCATCTATAGGCTCAGTTAATTCTAGTTTTAAATCTGGTATGCTAGCGTTGATTTTACTTAAGAAAAGCGGTAGATAACTAAAGGCAATAGAACCTGGGTAAGAAAGGGAAATATGGCCAGAAGTGCCTTGGTCTATCTTCTTTGCCTGTTTTTGAAAATGATTAAGGTCATTGATGGTAGTTGCCCATTTGTCCTTTAGGAAAATACCCGCATCGGTGAGTTTTACATTGCGTTTATCTCGTTTAAATAGTTGATAACCAATTTCTTCTTCCAATGATTGAATTTGTCTACTTAAGGTAGATTGAGATATGAACAATTTTTCTGCAGCTTTCCAAAAATGAAGTTCCGTGGCAAGGCTTAAAAAATATTTTATTTGCTGTGTAGTCATAATTAATGCAATTTATGCATTAAAAAGCTACAAATATGTATTTTTCATAAACCTTTAAAGTCATTTCTTTGCCTTGTGGATTTTTAAAATTATAGAGCTATGGGTATAGAAAATTTTGTAACCTTTATGGTATCGGCATTATTGTTTATAATGACACCTGGTTTAGACACTTTTTTTGTGCTGAACAAGTCTTTGGGACGAGGAAGAAAATCTGGAATACAAGCGGCATTAGGAGTAAATGTGGGTATATTGACGCATACTTTGTGTGCGGCAATGGGAGTATCCGTATTATTGGCCAAATCAGCCTTTGCCTTTGCCGCAGTTAAATATTTAGGTGCTGCATACCTCATTTATTTAGGGGTGGCAACTTATAGAAAAAGAACCGATTTTGATGGTTTAGAGCAATTGTCAACTAATGGTCAAAAGGTGAAAAGTGATTTTTGGTCAGGATTTTTGACTAATTCATTAAATCCTAAAGTTGCATTATTCTTTGTTGCTTTTTTTCCGCAGTTTATATCCGCCAACCAAATACATAACCCAATGCCGTATGTAATGTTAGGTGTAACTTATGCGTTTATAGGGGTGGTTTGGTATATTATTTTAACCTTGTTCGCAAGTGTTTTTTCTAACCAGATCAAAGAAAACCCTAGTTCAAGTAAACTGTTAAATAAAATAGGAGGCTTGGCATTTATTTCAATGGGTATTAAAATAGCCTTCTTTAAATAAACGATTATAAGTATTAAATAATCATCACTGATAGTTTGGGGTAACTACCTGCTGAAAGCCATGAATAGGGGAATTTGTACGCAAACTAATTTTATGTTCTCAGGTTAGGTGGTGATTTTTAAATTTTTATACCTTATTTTGAAGTCGAAATTTTGCACTGTTGCTTATGAATACTGATAAAAAGGGTATTAAACCAAATAAGATTCCTTGGCCAACCAAAAAGGCTATGCAACAAGTGTATGAAATGAATCTGTGGGGTAGTGGTACTGAAGATTTTTATTCGGGTGAAGGTTCTCATAAGCCGGAAATTGTAAAACCTTATATAGAGACATTAACTACTTTTTTAACTTCATTTGAAAACCCTATTTCCGTGTGTGATTTAGGATGTGGAGATTTTAATATAGGTAAAGAACTGGTAAGTTATACCCAGAATTATGTTGCCGTTGATATAGTACCCGAATTAATTACGTACAACAAGAAAAAGTTTAAATCAAAGAACGTAGAGTTTCAATGTTTGGATATTGCGGTAGATGACCTTCCTGTTGCAGATTGCGCTATCTTAAGACAAGTACTACAACATTTATCTAATGCCGAAGTTCATCAGATTACCCGTAAGTTAATGCAGTACACCTATGTTATTGTTACGGAGCACTTACCAAACAAAAAGTTTGTTGCCAACATAGACATTATTTCGGGTCAAGGTACAAGGCTTAAAATGAAAAGCGGTATAAAGTTACAGGAGTCACCTTTTAACTTAAAAACAGTGAAGTCAAAAGAGCTGTTAAGGGTTGTTGATCAACACGGTGTCATTGTAACCACAGCGTATAAGTTGAGTTAATGTATTTTTATCACGCTATGCTCCATGGTCTTTATTCGGTTTTAATGGTAAAGGTAGCTGTTAGTCCAACGCAGAAATTTCTAGGTAATTTATGTACTCCAAATATTGCTCTTGAGTGTTGACCTTTTTCATTTAAAACCTTTACGAACAAATTAGATGCTCCATTGACAACATTTGGCGATTCGTCCCAGTTTTCTGCTGACTGAAAGTAGGCGTCAAAATGATTTAAACCTATAATTTTATGAAAACCAATTCTACTTTCTGCTTGAGCCAATACATTTAAGGCGCATAGTTCCATAGCTTTATACCCTTGTTCTGTTGAAATTTCATTCCCTAATCTACCTTGGTATAAGAACTTTTCATTTAAAATAGGAAATTGAATGGCGATGTAAGCTATGTTATCTCTAATATTTAAAGAAACATAATTGCCACCTGGTGTTGATATTGTAGGAAGTTCAAGTCCTAGATTTTTGAGATTTTCTTTAGGATCCATGTTTTAAATTTTGATGCTATTCTCTATAGTAATCACAATATAAAGTGAAAATCTTTTTTACCCTTTATTGTAGAAAAAATAAATGTGTAAATGGTCTTTCTGGCGTTCAGGTTACATTAGGATGTCTTGAAAATAAAAAAAGATAACCCAGTTGAGTTATCTTTTTAAAATATTGCAATTATAGTGTTTTTAAGCCCTTGAGGTCAAAGATTTAAAGAATACAAACCCAAACCCTAGAAATAACATAAAATGGAATGGAAAAAGTCCAAAATCATTTAATGGTATGGCGCTGTACATGCCAAACATGAAGTAGAGCATTAATGCAAATTCCAATATCATATTGGGCGATAATTTTTTAGCTAGGTATTTGTTTCCCTTCCAACTTTGTTTTAATGAGCTAATGTTGAATTTTGGAGTACGTACAAATTCACTTCTTTTACCCATATGACCTTCAAGTACGGCAATGGTGTTATGTAAAGAGAACCCAAGGGCAACCGAGAAAAAAGTAAAGAAAATTCGTATATAATCTATAAAATTATCAAAGCCGCTACCTTGTATACTCTTGTAGGTAAACCAATAACAGACAAACAATATAATGGTGCTTATCGTGAACAAGCTTAACAAAGAGAATACCCAATCCAAATGACCATAGGTATTTTTAATATAAAGCGATGGTATGCTTAATATAGCTACCAAAAACACACATAAGAACATGGAACTGTTCAACAAGTGCATAACACCATGGAACTTGGTTTTAAATGGAATGTTCTTTGCGGTAATAACGCTCCAAACCGTTTTTCTAAAGTTCTCTGCCCCACCTTTGTTCCAACGAAATTGTTGTGAACGAGCGGCACTGATAACTACAGGTAGTTCTGCCGGGGTTTCTACATCTTCTAAATACTTAAATTTCCAGTTTTTTAACTGTGCGCGGTAGCTTAGGTCCAAATCTTCTGTGAGGGTATCTCCTTCCCAGTTACCGGCATCAAGAATACACTCTTTACGCCAAATACCTGCGGTACCGTTAAAGTTGATGAAGTGACCTTTACTGTTGCGCCCTACCTGCTCTAATGTGAAATGAGCATCAAGAGCAAACGCCTGTATTTTAGTTAAAGTGGAATAGTCTCGGTTTAGGTGGCCCCAACGGGTCTGCACCACACCTATTTCTTCATCTTTAAAATAGATAACGGTTTTTTTAAGCCAGTCTGCAGCCGGTAAAAAGTCTGCATCAAAAATAGCGATGAATTCACCTTTAGCTATTTTTAATCCTTCTTTTAAGGCACCTGCCTTAAAACCAGATCGGTCTGTTCTTGTAATATGTTGTATGTCTAGACCGGTCTCCTGTAATTTAGCTATGCTTGCAGCGGTAGCTATTACGGTATCATCCGTAGAATCATCTAAAACCTGAATTTCCAATTTACTTTTTGGGTATTCAATTTTTGCGATGTTCTCTAAAAGCCTGTCCATTACATACTCTTCGTTAAAGACCGGAAGTTGTATGGTTACGAACGGAATTTCTTTTGGGTCTAACAGATTAAATTTTGGTGCCGTTTGGTTCTGTCTCTTTTGTGATAAATAATTGATCAACAGATTTAGCTGTGCCAAGCTGTAAAAGAAAATTAATAGTAAAGAAATACTATAAATTACGATGATGAAATATGCTAAAGCTAGTTCCATATTATTTAATACTGTATTTGAAGATCCACCCCAAAATTTTTATGCCAGCAAATATACTACCTTTTACGGTTCCTGATACTTTTGAGATACCAATTCTTCGTTTGTAACGTACTGGTACTTCGGTATATGTCATTTTTTTCTTAAGAACTTTTAGTTGCATTTCAACTGTCCACCCATAAGTTTTGTCTTCCATGTTCAATTCTTTGAGCTTTTCGTATTTAATTGCCCTAAATGGACCTAAATCCGTAAATTTTGCGCCAAAAAACAAACGCATTAAAAATGTGGCCAACCAGTTGCCAAAAACCTGTTGTGGGGTCATGGAACCCTCTTCTCTTAAACTTTTTTCTCTGGCACCTACTACAAAATCAATGTCATTTTCCAAAATTGGGGCAACTACCTTATCCAGCTCTTCCGGATAATCAGAATAGTCTCCATCAATAAATACGATAATATCTGGTTGTTCAGATTTTTTTGCTACATAATCTAACCCGTGCAAGCATGCAAAGCCATAGCCTTTTTTGTTTTCTGTGAGTACCGTTGCACCCGCGGCTTTTGCATTTTTTACTGTGTCATCTGTAGAGTTATTGTTTACAACGATTATTTCAGATACCGTTTTGGGCAGTTCGTTGATGACATGTGCTATAGAATCTGCTTCGTTAAAAGCTGGTATAATTACCTTTATGTCTGTCATTATTTTAAATCAGATAAACTATTTTCATGTGTAAAGGCCCTAAAAGATGTCCATTCTTTAATTTTTTCTCCTTTACTATATTTTTCGGCAGATATGAGTTTTGCATCTTTATATTTTAAACAATATCCGTCCTTTATTCCATTTGTTAATTGACATTTATGGTTAATACGCCCTTGTGGGTCGTAAAAGAGCCACCAACCAATTTCACTATTATCTTTAAACCGTCCTTCTTTAGTTCTAACTCTGTGTTCATCAAAGAAAAACCAATATTTGTCTTTTTTACCGTAAGAATAAAATCCTTGTTGAGATTTGTTTCCGTTAGGGTGGTAAAAAGTCCAGTAATCTGTTCTTGTATTATACCGCATCCATCCTTCACTTTCTATGGTGCCGTCATCATAAAAGTTACGCTTATAATGTTTGTCTTCGGGCTTTATAAAAGCTAACAATCCTAAACAGATCAATATGGCGTATGTGGGTTTTAATAGCTTCATATTATTTCATTTAATTCACTGGTTTCATACGGTATGCAATTTTACTTGCTATTTGTCCCTTTGTATGGTGTAGTGGTTTTTTCCCTTGTTTAGTGCAATATTTTTGCCGCCCCAAACCAGCTTTCCGATCATATTGCTTGGAATGGTTATTACAGCGGATAACGTTTCTTTATTTTTTTCTAGTTCAAATTCAATATTCCCTTTTGATGTGGGGAGTAAACCTTTAATTTCATTTAGCTCACCAAAAGCAGGAACGATCTCAACTTCTTCAAAATCATTTTTTACGGACCGGATGCCCGCCAAATAATTGAAATAAAAATAGGATGGTGATGCACTCCACGGATGAACCTCTGAACGTGTTGGTTTTTCTGTACTTTCAAAACGTTCTAGGGTAGTGGTCATATGATCGGTGATCATTTGCTCCCAAGGTTTTTGTGCAAGGTCGAATAGCTCTGGTGCACCAACTTTTTTTATCGCTTCAAAAAGATAAAAGCGATAGTAATAGGTAGCCTGTAATAAATCTTTTTCGGTTAAAATTTTCGACAATAAATCCTTTTGCTCTGACAATGGTATGGCATTGGTCAATATGGCCATGATATTGGTATGTTGATCATAAATGGTCTTGTCTGGTCTTTCAGCAAAGAGCTTTCTTTTGGCATCGTAACAATGTTCGTTGACCGATGCTATAATTTCTTGCGCTCTATTTTTATAGCTGTTATAGGTATGATCATCTCCTATTTCTTTAAAAAGTAGTGCGGCGTTCTGTAGTGCATGCACATAATGTAGGCTTACAACGGCAGAATTAAGACCATCATTTTTTGTTGCCGTACCACTGCCATTATTGGGTCCTGTATACCAATCAACGAAATAGCGATAGGGAGTTTTGTTTACCAAATTAAGCTCATTCATGTTCTTTTCAAAACCAGCTAAAGTATTGACGATGCCGTCTTTGTAAGTATGTATAAATGCTTTGTCGCCAGAGGTTTTGTAATAGTCTGCAATCATATCTACCCAAACCAAAGAATAGGTAGGGTAAATAAATGTAGAGCGTAGAGGATAGGCGCCCAATATATTGCCATCAGAATCCCTGGAATGATCAAATTGGCGAATGGCATTTTTGGTATGTGCCGTATTACCGCTCATTGCCTGCCAAATTAATGCCTGTATTTTGGTATCGCCAACATATTGCATGGTCTCATAATAGGCATCGCTCAAAAAATAATCTTGTGTGCAGATATCTATAGTGCGTTTGCAGATATCAAAAATATCATTGTACAAGGTATTGTCAGATGTAAACTTTGCGACGGATGGTATGGTTGTTCGTGATCTATGGTTTACAAACTTTTCTAGAATAAGTTCTTGGTCTTTGGTAGTTATTTCAAATGCTATAAAACGGAAAGTGCGCATCCAATTAGGAATAAATTTTTGAGCCACATTACCGTTAGAAATAACTTCATCGTAATACCCTAAAAGCTGTTTGTTTTCAATATTGTTTCGATCACCTTTTTCATTGTTTTCACCAAAAAGATTCTCGGCATATTTAATAGTGATTTTGGCTGATTTTCCTTTGCTAAAAATCAGTTCAGGAAAACCGTTGGTAACATATTGTCGATCGATTAAAAAAGTAATATTCTTGTTTGGAGCAACTCTAAGTTCACCTGTTTTTGGGAAAGCGGTGTCAAGAGGGTTACTTGACCTTACAATACTACCTACAGGTTCCTCATCCCACGAAAGCAAAGGCAAATTACGAGGTTCTAACAAATAGGCAATGGAACCGCCCATGCTACTTGCATTCTCAAAAAAATCAACCTTTTTCCACTTGGAATCATCATAATCCAACGTTTCCCAATTTGTTGGGTAGTGGTTCATATCAACAATATCGGTTGGATTGTTTGCATAGAATCCGCCAACGATCGCCTTTTCTCCATTACCTCTCCAAACCACTTCATTGGCTTTATATGATTGGTCTATAGTACTTAACCAATTATCATTGTTTCCTGTGGTATTGATAATCTTTGCATTGTTGGTAACGCCATTTACCATAACACTAGTAAATATGGACTGCATGCCCAAGAATCTCCTTTTTCCAAAATTGATGACCTTAACGGCAATAACGTTTTTGCCCTTGTTTAGATAGTCTTTTAAGTTTAAGGTTTCAAATTTATAGTGCTGAATGTCGCTTAATTGCGGACCGTGGGTAATAAAATGCCCATTTACATATAGAAAGTAATGATTGTCTGCAGAAATATTAATGATGAAATCTTCTTTAGAATCGGTGATATTGAAAGTGTTTCTAAATAACACTGCAGTGTCCTCTCCTCCTTTAATATCTGGGTGGCTAACCCAGCTGGCGCTTATATTTTCCTTACCATAAATTACCTCAGGATAATTGATTTCTTTTTGCCCCTGCAAATGCAAAGAGAGGAGAATTATGATAAAAAGAAAGCGATTCATTTTTAATTTCTATGGTGGTTATTACGTTGTAAAGGTCATGAAAGATTAGCTAAAACCAATCTTTCATGTTCTTTTTCCTAGATGATAACTTTGGGCACTTTCTAAATGACCCTACTGAATACCACTAGTTTTTGTTTACAAGATCCATTAAATCAACATCATTGCCCAACAAAACTTCCTTAGAGTCTATACGTCCTTTTTCTGGTCCGTTCTCTAATTTTAATACACCTCTAGGGCAAACAGCGGAACAGATACCACAGCCAACACAACTAGATCTTACAATGTTTGCGCCTTTTTGAGCGTAAGCACGAACATCTATACCCATTTCACAGTAGGTAGAACAGTTACCGCAAGAGATACATTGACCACCATTGGTAGTAATTCTAAATTTAGAGAACATACGTTGCTGAAATCCTAATATTGCGGCCATTGGGCATCCAAATCTACACCATACACGGTTTCCTAAAATAGGGTAGAAACCTGTTCCTATTACCCCGGAGAAAATACTACCGATCAAAAAGCTATAGGTAGAACGTAGGGTTTCTGCTTTAAAAATGAATATGTTTCCAGAGCCACTAAAAAAGTGCATACCTATTAACACCGCTATTATGGTAAAATATCCAATAGCGCCATATTTGGCATCTTTCTCAAGTTCATCTCTTTTGTAAATCATTACCCATGCAAATACAGCGGTTAAAATAATGGCAACGCCAGAAATAAACATGGTTTTTGTTAGCCAGTATTTACTGGTGTCATTACCTAAATAAGAGTAGATTACCGCAGTAGTCATTAAGGTTACGAATACTACTACACTGTGTACAACCCAGCGCTCAACTTTCCAGGCGAATTTAGATTTATCACTTAATTGACGAAAAGAATCTCCAGCAGTTTCTGCCAGGCCACCACAACCACAAACCCAAGAGCAGTACCAACGTTTACCATATTTATAGGTTAAGAAAGGAGATATAACAAATATGGATATGATCCCAAAGAATAACATAGTCATACCTACACTGCCAGAATCTATGAAACCGTTAATACGGTAACGCTCAAAATTATAATAATTTAAGGGCCACATATTCTTAAGGTCATAATAGGGTAAATCACCGTTTAACCTTGCCATAATTTCTGGGATAAAGAATGCAAATGCCGTTTGAAAGAACATAACACTTACTGTTCTTAACTGTTCGTATTTATTGTGACGGTATTTCCAAATAAATTTAGCTCCAAAAGCCAAAATAGCTACGGTATATAGCGTACCATAAACAAACCATTGGCTAGCTGGGTTGCCACTTAAAGCTTTGCTCAAGGGGTCAAATAATGCAATTAAACCAGTGTTGTCACCATCTTTTACTAGTCCTAAATATTGCGGATAAAAGTAAAGAACAATGTAGAATCCTGTTAAGGCGATACCTGCCATCCAGGCTAGTACACCTCTGCTGGACATTGATTTAAACCAAACCCCATCATTTTTTATCCCTTTATGTTTATGTGCATATGCAGCTTGTGAAAACCAAATGATTCCGGCAAAAATGGCAAGAATAGCTATTGAAAGCCATAGTGCACTATTGCCTAAATTTAAATTGAACAATTGTAAAATAAGAATGCCCATACCGGTCATACCTGTTATTACAGCCAATTTTTGGCCAGTGTTCAAAGCTTTTGGCGGTTCTCCCGCAAGTGACATACTTCTATTTAAATTACCCATGGTAGGTGTGTTTTTATTTTAATAATTGAGTTAGGCGATGCTGAAAATTCGTTTCCAACTTTTTTTCTTTGGATTAATGTTCTTGTTGTAATCGCTATTGTATTTGGCAACAATTGCGTCCTCATGTAGTTTGTAGAATTCCGGATCAAAGTTGGCATCTTTTAAGTAAGTCATTACATGATCAATATCTTTGTTCTCCGTTAACCATTGGTCAAAGATCTCATGTCTCATGCGTATGCCAAAAGTGTTGATGCCTAAAAATTGATTAGTGTCTTTGTCGAACGCTACGGTAATACATATTTTTTCTTCGGGGTGTCTCCAATGAAAATGCTGTTCAGTTTCTTTTTTGCCTCGTTCACTAAAAACCCACCCGTAAGTTTGGTACTCTACATCTAAAAATTTCGCAGAGTTGAACCAGTGACCGGGATTATACTTTCTTGGGTTTCCACAGATAGTCTGTGCTAGGGTTTCGCCCATCATTCTACCAGTATACCATACGGCCTCTATAGGTCTTCTGCTACCTATGCCTTCATGTTGCTCTGCGCAATCGCCAATGGCATACACATCTTTTATGTTGGTTTCTAGAAATCTATTTACTTTAACACCTCTACCTATTTCTATGCCAGAATCTTTTAGAAAATCTATATTAGGGGCAACACCGGCAGTTAAGCCAACAACGTTACATTCTATGGTTTCACCTTTATCCGTAACAACCGCTTTGGCATGCCCATTATCATCGGCAATAATTTTTTCAAGATTAGTGTCTAACTGTAAATCTATATGGTGTTCAATTATATGTTCGTTGATCATTGCGGATTCTCTTGCGGGTAGCACACCGTTCCAAAAACTTTTTTCACGAACTAAAAAAGTGACCGGTATTTCTCTAGAACGTAACATTTCTGCCATTTCTATACCTATAAGTCCGCCACCAACAATTACCGCTCTATTACATACCTTGTTGTTAGGGGCATTTTTTTCTAGCATTTCAAGATCTTGTTTGGAATACAGTCCTTGTACACCTTTTAAATCTTGACCGGGCCAGCCAAACTTGTTGGGTTTTGAGCCTGTTGCAATTACCAATTTGTCATAAGAAACAGTAGAACCTCCTTTTAAAAGTAATTTTTTAGAATCGGTGTCTACTTTTTCAACAAAACCGTTCATAAGATCAATTCTGTTCTTTTTCCAGAACCAGTTCTCATAAGGTTGGGTATGTTCAAATTTCATGTGGCCCATGTAAACATACATTAGGGCTGTTCGCGAAAAGAAATAATCGCTTTCTGCAGAAATAATAGTAATTCTTTTGTCCGATAGTTTACGAATATGTCTAGCTAAAGTGACCCCAGAAATGCCATTACCTATAATTACAATATGATCCATAAAATGATTTTGTTGGTGGTTGTGTCGGTATTAAAGGTAATAACTTAACAGCTACATTTTAATTTAGAAAGATTATAAACTTGTTATAACTCTGTGATACTTTTAAGCGTAGTTTGCGTTTTAATGAAATTAAAACGTCTTTGTAACATCCAGAAAATCAGTGATTAATTGAGACGTAAGTATTGAAAAAATCGTTGAAAAATATTTTTTTGTTTGTATGGTTTTTAAAAAATGACCGACTTAAACAATCTCAAAAGCAATTTTAAATTAAGATTACCATGAAAAAAACTATTATACCTTTTTTGTTTATCCTTTTTGCTGTAAACAGTATAACGGCACAAGATTTAACAACTTTTTTTAGCAAAAGCGATAGCTTTTTTAAAGCCAATGTGGTGAACGGCAAAGTGAAGTATGCCGCAATTAAAAATGACCCAAAAAGTTTAAATGAGGTTTTGGAAATAGCAAAGGGTATTTCGGTTTCTAAATCTGATGCTACACAATACCAAGCCTTCTGGATCAATGCTTATAATTTATTGGTCATAGACGGTATTATAAACAATTACCCATTAAAGTCACCATTGGATGTTCCTGGATTTTTTGATAAAACTAAACATGAGGTTGGCGGTAAATCCATAACCTTGAACGGTATAGAGAATAATTTGCTGAGAGCGGAATTTCCTTCTGAAGCAAGATTTCATTTTGTATTGGTATGTGCAGGTTTGGGTTGTCCTCCTATTATAAATACGGCATATAAACCGGCTACATTGAACAGTCAGCTACAAAAACAAACGGTTTTGGCATTGAACAACCCCAATTTTATAAAAGTGAATAAGAATAAGGTGCAAATTTCACAATTATTCGAGTGGTATAAGGGAGATTTTGAACAAAAAGGAAGCACCGTAGATTTTATAAATACCTACAGAAAAGAACAATTACCAGAAAAGGCAAAGGTATCTTACTATCCTTATGACTGGTCTTTGAACGAAACCAAATAATCAATTTAGAATTTTAAAAAAAACCAAAGATGAGAGTTTCAACAAAAACGATATTTTCAATAGTTTTCTTTTGCTCAATAATATCGGGCTTTGCCCAAGATAGTTTGCAGCAGAAAAGTAATATTCAACAGTATACACCTTCAAAATTGGTAGGTAAGGGTCAGTATGATGTAAAATGGTTCAACAATTTATACACACAGACCAAAAGTACTTTTACAGACGGTACTGAACCTAGACAAACCTTTTTTACCTCTACGTTAGAAGGATATACAGGTGTAGGAACCAATAAACGATGGAATATAGGTGCTATTTTAGAATTTAGATCTAACGTGATCGGAGATAGAAGTGCTACTGATGTTTTTAAATTTGATGGCGAAAATAACACAGCTAGATCTGGACTAACCTCCATTGCACCATCTGTAAAGTTTGTGCCAATAGCATCGGTAAGTAATTTTTCCATACAGAGTTCTTTCTTTATTCCATTAGTGGATAATGAAACTGAAAACGGGGTTTTCCTAGATCAAAAAGGTTACATATGGCAGAATAGATTTTTCTATGACTATACTTTTCCGGGAGACAAATGGCAACTTTTTAGTGAAATAAACTCAGAGTTGAGTTTTGGTGATAAAGAAGAAAGCTTTGCCAATAATAGTTTAAACCTGACCCCAGGTTTGTTCTTGAGCTATTTTCCTTCTAGTAAATTCACAGTTTTAGCTTTGGCGCAACATTCTCAACGATTGGATTTAGGTAACAATTTTGCACAAGATTTCACTGCCATTGGTGGTGGTGCAAAGTATCAGTTAACAAGTGCCTTGAACCTAGAATTGCTGTATACTAATTTTGTACGCGGTAGTAATACCGGTTTAGGACAAACATTTAATCTAGGGTTAAGAGGTATTTTTTAATTTTTATTTGAGTGTTTCTTAAAAGAGTCTATTGTTGTAAGGCAATTAGACTCTTTTTTGGTTTAAGTCATGTTGTTTTTAACTAAAATTGATTCCGTACTTAATTTGTTCTATATTGAAAGTCAAGATGAAATGTCCTTATGGTTTATGATTTAAATACCTCAAAATGTAAAGGTATGCTGTTGGTTGTTGCAGTACTGTTTTTGGTATGCTCATCTGCGTTTGGGCAAACCAATGAGGTAAGTCAACTGCAGATTTCAGGAACAAAGCGGACTAAGATTTCTTTTATTGAAAAGCTGGTTACCTTAAAGAAAGGTATGGAGTTAGATTCTGTAGTAATGGATCAAGATATTCTCCGTTTAAAAAAGCTGCCCTCAATATCTCACGCATATTATAAGGTGAATTTATTGCCTAGTGACCAATGTATTGTGCAGTATGTTGTAGAGGAAAATTTTACTTTAATACCATTTGCCAATCTGTTTAGTTCTTCCAATGATAATTTCGCATTTAGGGTAGGGCTGCAAGAATTTAATTCCTTTGGTCAAAATATTACTTTAGGAGCGTTTTATCAGTATGATAATTATAGTTCTTTTGGGGTAAGTGTAAGGGCACCTTACTTGGTTACCAGTAAGCTGGGTCTAGCGTTAAACTATAATAATTTTACAACACTTGAGCCGGTGTTTTTTGAAAACGATACCGCAGATTATAGGTATAGTAATACAGGATTTGAGCTGTTGGCTTTGTATGAGTTCAATTTATTCAACAGAATGGAATTTGGTTTCAGTTTTTTTACTGAGGATTATGCGTATGTTGACGGTGCTACCAGTGCAGATGTTCCATTGAACTTAAATGTTGATAAGCATTTGTTCAAATTTATTTATGATTATAACGGGTTGGACTATTACTATCATTATTTAGACGGATTTAGAAGTCAACTAAATTTTCAGTACGTAGGTAGTACCGATGATAATTTACCTGAATTTTTAATTGGTTTTAACGATTTCACCTTTTTTAAAAGAATTGGAGAACGGGGAAATTGGGCCAATAGATTGCGTTTAGGTTTGGCAAGTAACGTGGACAGTCCGTTCGCTCCTTTTACCGTAGATAATAACTTAAATATAAGAGGTGTAGGCAACACTATAGATAGGGGTACCGCTATGATTGTGCTGAATACGGAATACAGGCAAACCATCATCGAAAAAAATAAATTTGTGCTACAAGGAAATTTCTTTATTGATGGTGGTACATGGAGAAACCCGGCTGGTGGGTTTGATGACTTATGGAAAAGTGAAAACCTTAGAATTTACCCAGGTGTAGGGCTCAGGTTTATGCACAAGCGCATTTTCAATGCAATATTTAGAATAGATTACGGCTACGGAATCACAAAAGACGGAGACAATGGTATTGTCTTTGGTATTGGTCAATATTTTTAGCAATCTTTGTGTCTTTATGAGAGGTCTTCCGCAAATTATGGCATAGACCTTGCGTTTGGTACCAAGATGAATTACAATAATTTTACCATAGTAGTATGTATGTTTTTAAGTGTTTTTTGCTTTGGGCAAGATTCATTAAAAACTATTGTTGCAGAACCTGGTGACGGTATATTGTCACTGTTAAGAAAGCAAGGTGTTGATCCCTATGAAGTGTTCGATGAATTTGTGTTGTTGAACAATGATAATTTACGCGATAGTGTACATCTTATTGCGGGTAGAACATACATTATGCCAGCTGTAAAATTAGATACTGTGGCAATTGTAGATTCCCTGCAGATACAGTCTAAGGAAATTAAGGAATTGGAAAGTGTTTCTTACGATATATTTGGTGAGAAGCATAAAAATGTCATTGAGAAAAGTGAGCGATTAAAAGGTACTATATATTATTTAGTGAGCGGTCATGGCGGTCCTGATCCCGGAGCAATGGGCATATATGCCGGTAAGGCCATTGCAGAAGATGAATACGCATATGACATAACCTTGCGTTTGGCAAAAGAATTGCTTTCCCATGGTGCAAAAGTCTATATTATTATACAAGATCCCAATGACGGTATTAGGGATGATTTTATTTTAGAGATCGACCATGATGAGGTGGCTTATTTAGACAAAACAATACCTTTAAATCAAGTTGCGAGATTAAAGCAGCGTGTAGAAATTGTAAATGATTTATATAAATCTAATAAAGGCAACTATCAAAGATTGATAGTTACACATGTAGATAGTAGAAGTGAGGGGCAGAACATAGATGTGTTTTTTTATCACCATGAGCATAGTAAAAATGGTAAAAGGTTGGCGCAAAGTATTCATAAGACCTTTGAAGCCAAGTATAAGAAATACCAACCAAACCGAAGCTACTCTGGTACTTTTGAGGATAGAACCTCTCTTTATTTGGTGAAAAAGACTCACCCTGCTATGACCTTTATTGAAATTGGTAATATTAGAAATGCCAAAGATCAAGTAAGGATCGTAGATCCAGATAATAGGCAGGCATTGGCAAAATGGATCAGTGAAGGGGTGTTGCTGGACTATGAAGGGGAATAGAACTACTACTAACTGTCTAAATTGTTCTGCTATAAAAAAACCTTTACGGTTGTTATGTCCGTAAAGGTTAATATATAAGATTGCAATTAAATCAGTAGATATCTAGTTTAAATCAGCTACTAAAACATCCCAATTTTGAAATTCTCCTTCTGCCACTTCTTCTTGTTGACCGTAAAGAATATATATTTTTCCATTGATTACGGTCATAGAATGAATGGTTTCATTTTCAGAACTTGTTAGGTTAGTGCTCAATTCAGTGAATTCATTGTTTAATGTATTGTACACCCCTAAATAAGGATCAATGTCAACCTGAGTTAAAAATCCGTCAGGGTTACCATCTGCATCGGCATCATCTGTAAATGTTTTAATTTGTCCTCCCACAATTATTAAGTTTTCATGTTTACCGGTGTAGGTAAAATGGACAGATGATGGCATGGTTTCAGTGCTCAAATCCCCTGTTTCAAAATCATAGATATAAATAGTATTTTTTGCATTTTGACCAACGAACTCTTCTGTACCGCCAAAAACATATAGTTTGTTTTGGACGGTTTCTGCGCGGGCGCCACTTCTAATTTCTGGCATGGTAGTTTCAAGAGAAAGTGATGAATTAAGATCATCCCATTTATAAATTTCATTACCAACATTTTGTGTGTCGCCAAGAGATCCGCCTACGATAAAAATTTCGTCGTTTATTACGGCAGACCCATGTCTAGATAATGCAATCTGACCTTCATAAGAAGCACTGGTAGGATTTGTCTGTAAGCCTAAATCATATGTATTTATATATTGCCCGCCAACTACTTTTAGTTTATTGTCTATAATATGAAGTTGTTTTGAAACAAAATCTCCTTGAAAAAATAATTGATCAGTGAGGTTTCCGTTTTCAAGATCGAATCTTGAGACACGTTCTGGATTCATGGATTCTGAACCTCTCATACCATCTTCCCTTGTTACAATATAGATACTGTTGCTGCTATTTGATCCTGTCATTCCTGGGGACATCCCGCTAACTGCATTTGATGGATAGGTGAAAGCAGGTGAAAAAGATAATGTTTCAGTGGGTACTTGTACATAGTCCTCCACTGTTTTTGGGCTAAGTATAATATCAATAGTTGATGAACCTTCGCCTAAAACGGTTCCTGTAATTGTATTTTCGTCTACATAGGTAAATGTAAAACCAGGGCTTTCCAAGTTAGCGCTACTTTCACTAACAAAATCAAAGGATGTTTTAAAAGGAGATTCATAATAATCTACCAAGGTTTCCTCTATTGTTGTAGCCTCGGTTTCAATGAAATTTCCTGGTCTCCATTCTAACGTACCGTTAAAGTCTGTTTTAGAACCTGCAAATACTTCATTGATGAAAATAAGCTCGTCGTCAATAACATTAAAATTATTTGAAATATTAAAAGTCCCTGAATTATTGGTCAAAATAGCTTCAGTAATTTTCCATGTTTGTTGATTTCCATTTGTAAGGGAGTTTATGACAGTTTCCCTTTCTTCGGCTAAAACAACTGTAGGGTCTGTAACTTCCTCTTCTGGTTCCTCAATCTGTTCTTGTTCTTGTTGTTCATTTTCGGTTACCTCGGTTTCGTCTTTATCACAACTGATAATAAAAAGAGTTAATACAGTAAAGAAAAAGTGCTTTAATACGTTGGTTTTCATTTTGGTATAGTTTTAAATTAACATTTATAAATGTAAAATGGTAGATACTGGAGAACAATACCCGTTATTGGGTAATTTTAAAACTTAGACCTACTTATAGTAACTAATAGGTGTCGTAAAATTTTTTAAAATGTGAAGAAATAAAAAGGCGCCAATAATTTAAGCGGCTATATGTTTTAGGTAATATTGGTATAGGTCTTTTGGATTTGCGCCTAAACGATGTTTTAAGTGGATCATGCCAAAATGATACTGTAGCCTAATCATGCCACGTTCTTCGTACCTTCTGGCAGAAGTGGTTACAGCAGAAGAAATTATCTTAAATGGTTTTAGTTTATAGACTCTCTGAATAAATTCATTGTCTTCATATACAATATAGCTTTCATTAAAACCATTTAGATGGTGAAAAAGTTTACGGGTAATGAAAAGTGATTGATCACCACCTCTGCAAATGTGGTGGTTTATACGGGTGCACCAAGAAAAGAATTTTAAAAATCTACTGTTGCTGTTAAAGCGCATTTGAAAGCATCCTACTTCAAATCCTTTTTTGAATTCTTGAATGATCTCTTTGTCAAAACCCTCTGGGGGTAAAGTATCAACATGTAAAAAATAGAGAATTTCACCGTTGGCATTTGTAGCACCAAAGTTCATTTGTGCAGCACGCCCTTTTTTGCTTTTTAATACTGTGGCTCCGTATGCTTCAGCATTGGTAATTGTTTGGTCCGTGCTACCGCCATCAATGACTAATATTTCTTTAATGCACTTGGTTCGTGCATTGGCAGAAATGGAGAAAAGCACATCTTTAATGTACTTTTCTTCATTTAATACCGGTATAATAATACTAATGGTTGGCTGTGGGGTACTCATAAATCAATACTTGCTAACTTATGGTAGTCAAATACTGGAGTACCTTACAGTTGCTTGATCAATTCCTTGAATAATTTCACCATTTTTGGTTCTGTTTTTTCGGCAATGGAGATAATTTCACTTATATCAACAGGTTTTAGGTTATCTGGGTCGCACTCATCGGTCAAAACAGAAACGGCTACTATGGGTAATGATAAGTGATTGGCAACTATGACCTCTGGTACGGTACTCATACCTACTGCATCTGCACCTATTAATTTGATCATTCTGTATTCTGCCCTGGTTTCCAATTGAGGTCCTACAACAGATGCATACACACCGCTTTTCAATGAAATGTCATGCTCTTTTGCAATGGCGGTAAGTTTGTTGCGCATATCCACATCGTAAGGTTCGGACATATCTGCAAAACGTTCGCCAAATTCGCTTACACCTTTGAATGCTAATGGAGAGCCTCCTTGAAGGTTAATATGATCTTCTATCAACATCATATCTCCTTTCTTAAAATCTAGGTTTACCGCACCAGCGGCGTTAGAGATAAACAGTTTTGAAATACCTAACATATGCATTACGCGAATAGGGTAGGTAATGTCTAGAAAGTCATACCCCTCATAAAGGTGAAAACGACCTTGCATGACCACAACTTTCTTTCCGGATATGGTTCCATAGACTAATTTTCCTGTATGAAATTCCACGGTGGCCAATGGGAAAAATGGAATGTGGTTATAATGGGCATCTATGGGATCTTCAATACTATCTACTAATTTTCCCAATCCTGTGCCCAGTACAATACCAATTTCTGGGTTGTCAAAACCTTTGTTCTTAAGGTAAGCTACAGACTCTAAAAGTTCTTCTTTCATCATTTTGTCATATGTTTTAAAAAAGGGGCAAAGGCTTCAATATCCTTTATATCCTCATAATAATCAACGTCGTTTTTTGTTTCTAAAAGGGCGGTTGTTTCATTTTTCAGGTCTGCTAAGGTGTCCTTTAAAACGGTTTCCGTTCCCCATGATTTATTTTTAAAAAGTTCGGGCATAAATTTTTTCATGCCCAATAAATAATATCCTCCATCTTCTGCGGGACCTACTACAAAATCGTTTTTCTCTAAAGCCTTAAATGCATCTTCTAAATCATCTTGAGAAAGGTCTAGCATATCACTGCCAATGATAATGATTTTTTGATATTCGTTATGAAAACCTTCTTGAAAGGCATTTGCCATACGAATGCCAAGGTCATCGCCTATTTGTATTTTTTTATCAAACTTAGAATTGTCCCAAACATCGTTATTCCAAATTTCTTCTGAGTAATACACCTGTTTTTCGGCATAAAGATTTATGGTAATGGCTACCGTGTGCGCTAATAAGAATTTGTAAATATCAAATGCGGCTTGGTCACCTACAGTTGCAGCTAAACGCCTTTTGCCTTTACCAAGTTCTGGGTTTCTGGTGAAAATAAGCAAAAGGTTGTTTGAGTTTGCGAGAGTGAAATCTATAATTTTCTCGTCTTTTTCCGTTTTATTGTTTTGTAATATTCCCAATCTGATTCTTTAAATTTTCCTAACTCCTAACTAGTACACCTTAATTCCTTCTTGTAAAAGTTTGCCCCAATGCCTGCTAAAAGCATGAACACTATCGGTAGGTATTTCTTTGCTGTTAAAAACTTGTCCGCCTTTATTTTTCCAATCAAAAATTCCCCCATAAAGATTTAGAATTTTTGTATACCCTAATTCTTTTAATTTCTCTCCAATATCTTCTGAGCGTACACCAATAGAACAGTATACTATAATAGGTTGTGTTTTGTCAGGTAAAGATTCTAGAACTTTTTGCTCGTCAAATGTTTTGTATCCTACCCAAATGGCATTTTTTAGGTGACTTACCTTAAATTCTTCTTTTTCCCTTGTATCTAAGTATGCAATAGAATCGGTAATCGGTAGATTATCAAAATATACATAAGGTATAGTACCTTGGTTCCAAGAATTCAAAGCCTTGGTAATTTTGTCTTGACCTAAGCTTTTATTAGAGAAGTGTAATAAAATCACAAGACAGAATATTAATTTAGAAATTAGTATTTTCATCTTTACAAAGGTACTATAATTAGATTTCAAGAAGTGCCGGTTGAAAAGTGAATTTATGGTTAAAACTTTGCAAAATAAAGGCTTACAGGTGTTTGTCTTGATAATGGGTATTTTAATAACTAGTTGTAAACAAGACGTTAAACAAGAAGTCTTCACGGAAGATGTAGAGCCAACAGGGTATTATATAGAACCCTATAGATCCCAATATCATTTTACACCAGAAGAAAAATGGATGAACGATCCAAACGGACTTGTCTATAATGATGGGGTATATCATTTGTTCTATCAATACTACCCGGATAGTACCGTTTGGGGACCCATGCATTGGGGTCATGCGGTAAGTAAAGATATGATGAAGTGGAAGCACAAGCCGGTTGCGCTTTTTCCAGATGAACATGGATTTATATTTTCTGGTAGTGCAGTTATGGACCACAATAACACTTCGGGTTTTGGCACGGAGGATCAGACGGCAATGGTGGCTATTTTCACCTATCATGACATGGCGGGCGAGCAAGCAGGTAAAAAAAATTTTCAAACTCAGGGCATTGCCTATAGTTTGGATAATGGTGATAGTTGGACCAAGTATGAGGGCAACCCCGTAATCGGTAATACCGGCATTAAAGACTTTAGGGATCCCAAAGTGTTTTGGAACGATAAGGCAGAAACTTGGACAATGCTACTAGTGGCAGGTGATCATTTGCAAATATGGAACTCTCCTAATTTAAAAGAGTGGGAAAAAGTTAGTGAGTTTGGTAAAGAGCAAGGTGCTCATGGAGGTGTTTGGGAATGTCCAGATTTATTTCCGTTGAAGATTGAAGGTACCGATGAGGTAAAATGGGTATTGTTGATCAGTATTAATCCGGGTGCACCAAATGGGGGTAGTGGTACGCAATATTTTATAGGAGATTTTGATGGAGAAACATTTACCTCGGACCAAGTGGAGCATAAGTGGATAGATTTAGGTAGGGATAATTATGCAGGAGTAACCTATAACGATGCACCTAATGATGAACGTGTTTTTATTGGATGGATGAGTAATTGGGACTATGCAAGAGATACACCTACCGATAAATGGCGAAGTGCAATGACAGTGCCTAGAGAATTGACCTTGCGGAAAGTAAATGATGACGTGTTGTTGTACAACTATCCGTTAAAAAGTTTTGAGAGGCACGTAGCAATGGCTTATCCGGAAAGTGTTTTGGAAATCTTGCCTACGAGAAAAAGAATTATGCCTCTTAAATATGGGAACCAGAGTAAAATACAGTTTACGCTTTCCGTGCCCAATGCGCAAATGTACTTTAGAAATAAAAATGGCGATAGCGTAAGTATAGATGTTGATAGGGATAAGAAAGTTGTCACTTTTGACCGAAGAAAATCGGGTAAGGTAGACTTTAGTGAAAAATTTGCTCCTGGTGTTCAGCAAATGAAGATTCCGAATATACCGGACGGACCTATAGAAATAATGATGCTTTTAGACCATTCTTCGTTAGAGCTATTCATCAATGAGGGTCAGTATGTGATGACCAATCAAATTTTCCCCAATGAGTTTTTTAGGGCTTTGACCATTGTGAACAATTCAGAAAACGAATTAAAAATTGAAGATTTTACAGAACATAAGGTAGAACGGGTTTGGGATTAACATGTTGTAAAATCATTGTATGGATTGCGACTATTTAATTTACGCTAAAATTTAATCTTTATTTCCTTCTATCTATTGGTAGAAATTTGCTTCACTATATTGTGGTAATATCGGCTAAAGTAGTCTTTAGTCGATATTAACAGCACAGCACCTACTTTGATTTGCAAATTTTCATTGGAAACTCTACAATTTGCCTACTTACTAATTATAAAGTAAAAAATACAGCTGTTATGGTGTGTAGGTTGGCTATCCTTGTATATTTTTGGTGTAGAAAAGAAAGGGATATAAACAAAAAAATCCTTACCGTTAAGTAAGGATTTATTGTGGTGCCTCCAGGAATCGAACCAGGGACACATGGATTTTCAGTCCATTGCTCTACCAACTGAGCTAAGGCACCATGCTTGCTGTAAGCGGGTGCAAATATAATTTCAATTTTATGATTTCCAAACTAAATCGTAAAAAAAGAAAAATGTTTTTTTAATTTTTAATCTTTGCAACATGAATTTAATTGTTGATGCGGGTAATACAAATGTCAAATTAGCAATCTTTAAAAAGTCGGAAATAATTCATTTAGAGACTGTTGTTGTAGATTTGTTTGTTGAGGCGGTAAAAAGAATTTTCAAGGAATTTCCTAAAATAGAATTTTCAATAATTTCTAGTGTAGGGTCAATTTCAAAGGACCAGATTAAGGTTTTGGCTATTTTTAGTGAACTTCATGAGCTTAGTCATGCGTCAAAAGTGCCGTTTAAGAACTCATATGCCTCTCCACAAACTTTGGGTGTAGATCGTTTGGCCTTGGCTACGGCTGCCTATTATTATAATCCACATCAAAATAATTTGGTTATTGATGCCGGAACCTGTGTTACGTATGATATGATCAATGATTTTGATGAGTATCTAGGCGGCGCAATTTCCCCGGGCTTGCAAATGCGGTACAATGCTATGCATTACCAAACATCTAAATTGCCGTTACTCGAAAAAAAGGAGCTGTTAGACTACATTGGCAACACCACTGAAAACTGTCTACACAGTGGGGCGGTTAATGGAATTACACTGGAAATAGACGGTGTCATTGATCTTTACAAAGCTAGATTTAAAAATTTAACAGTTATTTTAACCGGTGGAGACACACTATTTTTGTCTAAACGATTAAAAAATACCATATTTGCGGATTCCAAATTTCTCCTGAAAGGGCTTAATTATTTGCTGGAATACAACAAGCACTAAATGATCAGAAAAATTGTAATTACAATTGTATACATAACCACTATTGGTTTGTACGCTCAAGATGGTACTGTTTCTCCTTATTCTTTTTACGGAATAGGTGATTTAAAAAATAACAGTACGGTAGAAAATCAAATGATGGGAGGTATTGGTGTATATGCCGATAGTATTCATATCAATTTAAAAAACCCAGCAGCTTTTGGTAAGTTAGGTCTAGAAGTTATGGACAGGGAAGGATTGGTGACCTATACAGCAGGAGTCTCCAATAAACAATTTACGCTTAAAAGTTTCACAGCAGAAGAGGAAAGCTCTATTACAAGTTTAGATTACTTGGCACTTGGTTTTAGTGTAGGTAAAGGTTTGGGTATGGGGTTTGGTATAATGCCATATTCTTCGGTAGGATATAATTTGGTTGATGATCGTACCGAAACAGGCGGGTCGTTGACTAATGTTTATACGGGTGAGGGTGGTTTAACCCGCGCTTTTTATTCAATTGGGTATGAAATTGTAAAAGACTTAAGTATTGGTGCAACCGTTAATTTCAATTTTGGTACACTTGAAAGTGAAAGGTTGCAGCAAATAGAAGATGTGCAGTTTGGTACATTTGATAGGCGTTCATCTAGAGTAAATGGTTTTGATTTCAACTATGCTTTAAATTATACGCCTTTGATTAAGGGTAGGCAAAGACTTCATACATCGGTTCGTGTGAACACCCAAGGTAATTTGGTTTCCAAGAATGATAGGCAATTGGGTTCTTTTTCAGTAGCCAGTGGTGTAACCATAGAAGAGCTAGAGGTGAATTTGGCTGCTCAGAATTTAGAGAATACAGAATTAAAGATACCGACCACTACTACTTTGGGTATTGGTTATGGTGAAGATTATAAATGGTTTGTGGGTGCAGAATATAGTTTTCAAGAAATGAGTTCTTTTGAAAATGTTTTCTTGGGTTCAGCTAATGTGGCGTATGAAGATGCAAGTTCATTTGCCTTTGGTGCCTTTCTAACCCCTGATCATGATTCATTTACAAGTTATTTAAAAAGGGTTACCTACCGTGCAGGTCTACGTTTAGATAAGACGGGTATGTTGGTGAACGATGTTGATATAAATAACTTTGGCATAACTTTTGGATTAGGCTTACCACTGGGCAGAAGTTTCTCTAACCTTAACTTAGGTTTTGAGTTTGGTAGAAGAGGGACTACTAGGGCGGATTTGATTGAAGAAAGCTATTTTAAATTTAATGTAGGTCTCTCATTGAACGATCGTTGGTTCCAGAAAAGAAAAATCAATTAATAAAAATTTAGTACATTAACCATTTTAAAAAGAGAAAAAATGAAATCGAAACTTTACTTCACGGCAATTATGTTCCTTGGGATGATGGGAGTGAGCAATGCGCAGGCGCAAAACCCTGAATGTATGACCAACCTGTCAATATTTTCCGAGCATGCGAAAGTTAAAAATTATGAAGCGGCCTATGAGCCATGGAAAATGGTTTATGAAACATGTCCTCAATTAAACAATGCTATTTATGTTTATGGTGAGCGTATCCTAAAAGATAAGGTAGATAAGGCTACAGGTGCAGACAAAGAAAAGTTTGCCAACGATCTTATGGGGCTTTATGATAATAAGCTTAAACATTTTTCATCTAAAACTAGTGCAGGTGAAACAATGGTAGATAAGGCATTGGTAATGTACGATAACAAAATGGCAGATGATGCTAAGATGTACAGTATGTTAAGCGAGGCATTTACAAAAGATAAAGAAAACTTTACAAACCCAAAGGCTTTATATATCTATTTCTCTAGTTTGGTTGATGAGCACAAAGCAGGTAGAAAAGATCTACAAGAAGTTTTTGATGTATATGATGCAGTTACCGAAAAAATAGAAACTGAAAATGAAAAGCTTACAGGTAAAATAGCTAAGCTTTTACCAAAAGAAGAAGCTGGTACTTTAACTTCAAAAGAAAAGTCTCGTTTAAGGGTTTATAATTCGTACTCTGAAAATTACGGTAAGATTGCTGGTAGTATCGATTCTAAATTAGGTCCATTGGCAGATTGTAGTAACCTTATTCCTTTATATGAAAAGAGTTTTGAAGAGAAAAAGGGTGATGTTGTTTGGGTAAAAAGAGCAGTAGGTCTTATGTTCAACAAAGAGTGTACAGATGATCCAATGTTCCAAAAGTTATTTGAAGCACAATTGTCTTTAGATCCTTCTGCAGATGCTTATGTTTACGGTGGTACTTTAAAAATGAAGAACGGAGATAGTTCTGGTGCCCTTGCGGATTTTGATAAGGCATTATCTCTAGAAACAGATAACGATAAGAAATCTAAGATCGCTTACAAAGTTGCGGTGATCAATAAAAGAAAAGGTAGTAAGTCTACTGCACGTAAATACGCTCAAAAAGCCATTGATGCAAACCCGTCAAATGGTCGTGCATATCTTTTAATTGCTAACTTGTACGCAACAAGTGCTAACGATTGTGGTAGCTCAGCGTTTGAAAAGAGAGCAATTTACTGGAAAGCTGCAGATATGGCTAGACAAGCAGGAAGAGTGGATCCTTCATTAGGGGGTTCAGCTAGTCAAGCGGCAAACAGTTACAGTGCTAAGGCTCCAACTAAAGAAATGATCTTTAGTTCAGGCATGGCCGGTAAGACCGTTACGTTCAACTGTTGGGTTGGTGGTAGCGTGAAAGTACCTTCTTTATAGAGAAAATGAAACAGATTTATAATTTTAGAGGCATTGCCGTGGTATGTACCATGGCAATGCTTTTTTTATCTTGTCAAGATAATTACAAGAGAGTGGGTGAAGAAGCGGTAAAGAAAATTTACCCCAGGGGTGTAGTAGAGGATTTTGTACTTACCTATACTGAAACACCTGAAAAATTAGGATCTGAAGATGACGGTTCGTCTAGAGTAATGGCAGTATTATCCGGACCGGTCAGAAACGATTTTGAGCAGCTTTCATTTCCGTATCAAACATTTCCAGAAGGTCTGCTGGTAGAAATTTTTAACGAGAAAAATGAAAAAACAACGATAGAGGCAGATTATGGAGTATTGTACTCTAAGACTTCTATTGTAGATTTGCGTGGTAATGTGCTTATAAAAGGAGATGACGGTAAAAAGCTAGCTACATCACAGCTATATTATGATCGTGGTAATGAGTGGGCTTTTACCCAAGAAAAATTTACGTTTACCAATCCAGATGACGGTACTGTAATGGATGGTGAAGGTATGGATATACAAAAAGACCTGAAGTTTTTAAATGCACATAAAACCTATGGTTTAATGTTGATCAAAGAAGAAAATAAAGAAGAAAAAAATGATTAATATTTTAAGATATACAGAGTATTTGTACGTTATAGTCGCGGGCTTTTCTATCTATAGAATAATAACGGATTGGAATACCGATCGAAGTATGGCGTATTTCTTTATATTTTTTGCCGTAATTTCAATAGGTATGTTTTTGTTTAGACGAAATTATAGAAAGAAATTTGAACAGCGTAAGCGTGATAATCAAAATAAATAGTGGGTACAGCCGGTATTATCATTATACTTTCCTTGATTTTTTCAGCATTTTTCTCAGGAATGGAAATTGCCTTTATTTCTGCGAACAAAATTCATATTGAAATTGAGAAAAAACAAGAGGGCTTTTTAGCAACTGTACTGACAAGGTTAACTAAAAAACCATCAAAATTTATAGCTACCATGCTTATTGGTAACAATATAGCATTGGTAATTTATGGACTTTTCATGGGAGAATTACTCATGAATTGGTTCACTGAAATAGTGCCCGATAATGCAATTTTGCAGTTGTTGATTACAGATTTTAGTTTGTTGACCCAAACTTTGATATCTACGTTCATCATATTGATTACCGCTGAATTTTTACCTAAAGTGCTATTTCAGATTTATGCCAATAACCTTTTGAAATTATTGGCGATACCTGCATTTTTATTTTATATACTTTTTTCATTTATATCCGACTTTATTATTTGGGTGTCCGATATTATTTTGAAGTACGTATTTGGTACATCAGGTGATGAGGTCCAATTGGCATTTAGCAAGTTAGAGTTGGGAGATTACATTACCGAGCAAATGGAAACGGTAGAGGAGGAAGATGAAGTAGATACTGAAATACAGATCTTTCAGAATGCATTGGAGTTTGCAGCTGTAAAGGCTAGGGAAGTTATGGTGCCTAGAACTGAAATAGTTGCGGTAGAAATGCACGAAACTCCAAAAAACTTGGCGAAATTGTTTACGGAAACGGGCTATTCTAAAATACTGGTATATAATGATACCGTAGATAATGTTATAGGCTATGTACACTCTTATGAGCTATTTAAAAAACCTAAGACAATTAAAAGTATTTTACTGCCGGTTGAGTTTGTGCCGGAGACCATGCTTATTCAAGATATATTGAATGTTCTCATCAAAAAACGAAAAAGTATAGCTGTTGTTTTAGATGAATATGGCGGTACCTCTGGTTTGGTAACGGTAGAGGATATTGTTGAAGAACTTTTTGGTGAGATCGAAGATGAGCATGATACTACGGATTTAAGGGAAGAGCGGGTAGATGAGCGTCATTATTTGTTCTCTGCAAGGTTAGAAGTAGATGATATCAATGAAAATTATAAATTAAGTCTTCCTGTATCAGATGAATATGAGACCCTTGGTGGGCTTTTAGTGCATACTTTGGGTGAAATACCTGAGAAAGAGGTAGAGCTTACTATAGAGCAATATAAGTTTACCGTGTTGGAAGTTTCCAACACAAAAATAGATTTGATTTCCATAGAAGTTTTGGAAGAGGAATAACAGTGCATCAATCAATAAATTAGGTGGCTTTTTAGTTTTTATTATTTCAATTAAAAATGGTAGTTTTGCCACCCAATAACCACAAACGATTATTTTAAACGTTAATAAGAATGGCAGTATTAGAAAATATTAGGAAACGTACAACAGTGTTGATCTTGATCATAGGTTTGGCACTTTTTGCATTTGTTATTTCTGGGGTATTTACCAGTAGCAATTTTGGAGGAGATAAAGTAGGTTCGTCCGTAGCCGAAATTAATGGAGAAGATATTTCTATTGATGAATTTAGACAAGAGGTAGAGGTGGCTTCTAACAGAATTGGTCCTACTGCATCTAATATGCAAGTGGTAAATCAGGTTTGGGAAAATAAAATAAGAAAGACCATCTTAGGTGAGCAGTTTGAGGATTTAGGTATTGGTATAGAGCAAGATCAGATCGTTGACTTTTTAAGAACAACAGGTTATGCTCAAAATCCTCAATTTCAAGATCAAAATGGTCAGTTTGATGCAAATATGTTTAAGCAGACCGTTGCGGATTGGAAAGTGAACAACCCTGCGCAATATGAAGCCTGGTTGCAAACAGAAGCTGAGATCGTACAATTGGCAAAAGAGCAAACTTACTTTAACATGGTTAAGGCAGGCGTTGGTGCTACCTTAAAAGAAGGTGAGTTAGATTATAAATTGGCTAACGAGAAAATGGATATTAAGTATGTAAGAGTACCTTATACTTCTATCCCGGATAGTACAATTACAGTAACTAAAAGCGAAATTGCAGATTACGTTAGCAAGCATAAAGAAGAGTACAAGCAGGACCCTGCAAGAGATTTACAGTATGTATTTTTTCAGGAAAAGCCTTCTGAAGCTGATGAAGCTGCTATCAAAGAAGAAATCACAAAACTTTTAGACGATACGATCGAGTATAATTCTCAAACAGACCGTAACGATACTATCAGAGGTTTTAGAAATACAAAAGATGTTGCGGCATTTTTAGATAGATATTCAGACACTAAGTTCGATACTATTTTTAAGGCTAAGAAAAATTTACCATCTAGTGTTGCGGACACCTTAATGAGTTTGAACATAGGTCAAATTTACGGACCGTATAAAGATGGGGATTCTTATAAGATTTCTAAAATAATTGCTAGAAAACCAAACGGTTCGGTGAAAGCAAGTCATATTCTTTTGGCTTACGAAGGTGCTACAAGAGCAAACCCAGAAGTAAAGAGAACAAAAGAAGAAGCTGAGGCAAAGGCAAAAGAACTATTAAGGGAAGCAAAAAAATCTGGTGTTGTTTTTTCAACCTTGGCTAGAGATAATTCAGATGGTCCATCTGCTCCTAATGGTGGAGATTTAGGGTACTTTCAAAGAGGGGTAATGGTTCCTGCTTTTAATGACTTTGCATTTGGAAACTCAGAAGGTTCGATCGGTATGGTCGAAACAGATTTTGGATTTCATGTAATTAAAATTGATGATAAGGAAGATGTGGTTCAGATTGCAACTGTTTCAAGAGAGATAGTAGCTTCAGAAGAAACAATAAATACGTTGTTTACCAATGCGACCAAATTTGAAATGGAAACTACAGATGATGAAAGTGCTTTTTCAACATTGGCAAAAGAGGGTAACTATGTTGTACGTCCGGTAAACAAAATTAAAGCTTTGGATGAAAACCTTCCTGGTTTGCCAAATCAAAGAAATATTGTACAATGGGCCTTCAATGGAGATACTGAGGTTGGTGACATTAAGAGATTCAATATTAATAACGGTTATGCAGTAGTTCAACTTACAGGTTATTACGCAGAAGGTGTTATGAGTGCTGAAGATGCTTCCGTACTTGTGTTGCCTAAAATTAGAAAAGAGCGTAAAGCCGCAAAGATTATTGCGGCCAATAAAGGTAAAGACATGAGTACTATTGCATCTGATAATGGTGTAAGTGTATCAAATGCTTCTGCTCTTACGGTAAAATCCCCTACAATTCCTGGTGCAGGTAGCGAGCCTGTAGTGGTAGGAACTGCTTATGGTATGGCTGAAGGTGCAACTTCTGGTTTAATAGAAGGTAACACCGGAATCTTTAAAATTGAAATTGTAAAGAAAACCGAAGCACCTAAGCTTGATAATTATAGTGTATATGCAAATGCACTAAAAACAGGAGCTGCTGCTCGTGTGAATACAGCAGTGTATAACGCTCTTAAAGAAGGTGCGGAAATAGAAGATAAAAGAGCTACTTTTTACTAAAAAGTTAGTTTGTCAAAATAAAAAAAGAGCATCTAATTTAGATGTTCTTTTTTTATAATATCATTTTTTGATAAGGCAGAATGGTATGGTAGCCTTTATTTTTAAAATAAACCATATCCTCCTCTGTTCCAATAGCAAGGACAAAATCTCCGCCCCAGGCACCTAGACTTTTTATTGTATGCGAATAGTCTGCAAAAAGAATGCTTTTAATAGTTGGTACCTGAAGTGTTTTAGATAAAATCTTTTCGTGTTGGTTGAGTAGGTGTTCAAACTCCTTCAAAGAAGTGCAGCTTAAAATTTTATCGGTGATATTGTTGATTGCGCTAAGCAGTTGGGTTTTATTGAAATTCAAGTTGCGATAACTGGTAATGGCATCTCTACTATTTTTCTTTTCGTTCAGGTAAACAAAGAAAAGTCGGTCTTCAAAATTAGGTTTAAAATTGACTTCCTGTATGTTTGGACTAAAGCCATTTCTTTGATAAGTAATTGGCGTTTTATGTGTAGCACAAGCAATATCGTAACCACTACCGCCAAAGGTGGCCTCCAGTAATTCATAGGGGTTAATTTCTGCCCAAGATGCTATATTTGATATTAAGGTAGAAGAAGTGCCAAGGCCCCAATCTCTAGGGAAGGTTACTTTTGTTTCTACATCATTTACTTCATCTGTAGTTGGTGAAAATAAAGGGTTAAGTTTTTTAGCCGCTACTAAAATTTGAGATAGCCTGTGAGCTACTTCCGGGTCAGAAGTGTGAATGGTTTCAAGCCTATTCTTGGAAAATTCTGAACTGAACCAAACAGCATCATTTTCATCTAAACTGTTCCAAATAAAATTCTCTGAATCTGAGTGGGTTAAGCTCAGGTACTGTCCAAATTTTGTAGGCAAAGCCAGACCTTTGGCTCCGTCAAGAATAGCATATTCTCCAGTGAGCAATAGTTTACCGTTGCTGTAAAAGGATGTGGGCATATGGTAAAGGCTTATTTTCTTATCTCGTTAAGTTGTAGTTCCACGCCGTGGTGCGTTACGGGGTTGGTCTTAAAATATGTAACTAATTTAGCTTTTTCGTTTTCATTGGCGCCCAGCTGGTTAAGAATGTTCAAAAGGTGCATTTTCATATGTCCTTTTTGAATTCCTGTAGTAACCAATGAACTCACTGCTGCAAAGTTTTGTGCTAGACCCGCTACCGCTATAATTTGCATGAGTTCTTCAGCAGAAGGGCGTTGTAGTATTTCAAGGTTTAGTTTTACAAGCGGATGTAAATTTGTGAGTCCGCCAACAGTACCTAAAGCCAAGGGAAGTTCTATCCAAAATGTAAAGATTCCATCTTCAATGGATGCATGGGTCAGGCTGCTGTATTGACCATTTCTACAAGCATAAGCATGTACGCCTGCCTCTATGGCCCTAAAGTCGTTACCAGTGGTCAAAACAACCGCATCTATACCGTTCATGATGCCTTTGTTATGCGTAACCGCTCTATAGGGTTCTACGTGTGCAATTTTAATCGCCTGTACTATTTTTTCGGCGGTATGCTGTGGTGTTAATTCTTCTGTAAGTTTTAAATCTTCCACCGGGCAACTAACTTCTGCGCGTACGCTACAATTGGGTACGTAATTGGACAGAATGCTCATTACTACTTCAATATCTTTTTCCTGCTTGGAAAAATCATCGTAATTACCGGCCTCTTTTTTTAAAGTAGCTGCAAATTGCTCTAAACAGCTGTTAATAAAATTGGCACCCATGGCGTCCTTGGTTTCAAAGGTGGCATGTAGTTGGTAATAGTTTTCTAGTTGCTTGGTTTTATCTTTTAAAACAATATCTGTAATACCACCGCCCCTTTTTTCCATACTGGAAGTTAGAGATGCACTTTCAGCTAATAAAATGGGCTTTAAATAAGTAAAAAACGAATTTAACCTATTGGTATCGCCCTTGTATATAAAGTGAACTTGACCTACTTTTTCGGTTCCTAATATGGTTGTTTTAAATCCTCCTTTTTTTAGCCAAAACTTTGCGGCTTTGCTCGCTGCCGCTATAACCGAACTCTCTTCAATGGCCATGGGTATGGCATAAAGCGTATCGTTTATTAAAAAGTTGGGAGCTATGCCCTGGGGTACGTAGAGGTTGGTAATGGTATTTTCTATAAATTCATCGTGCAACTGTTGAACGTTTTGGTCTAGATTCCAATACGTTTGCAGAATTTTTCTTGATTGTGCTGCATTCTTGGTGTAATTTGTGGTGATCCAATCTATTTTCTCTTCTTTGGAAAGTTTGGAAAAACCACTTATTGGCTCGGTCATTTAGGTATAACTTTCTACTAATTGTTCATGTTTTGTAAAGAATTGGACACCTCCAATAGATTCCAATTTTACGCTGGTAAAGATAAGCATATTGACCTGAATCTAATTTATCTAAGCAAAGCGTTAAAACCAGCTTCTTTTTTTCAGTAAAGCGTGTTTTTTTAAGGAAATAGTGGTAAACTTGAGAGATTTAACAAAATTCAAATTTTTATGCGAAAAACACACTTATTTACGTTGATTTTACTTTCGTTCAGCGTAATTATTTGGGCACAGGAAAAAAAGATATCAGTTTCCGAAATTTATCAAGGTGCTTTTAGAACCGAAGGTCTTGAAGCGCTACGTTCCATGAATAACGGTACTCAATACACCGTACTTCATACAAATAGGTTCAGCCAATCTATAACGGTAGATAAATATGATTATAAGACCTTGGAAAAAGTAGGTACCGTAGTATCTTCTGCAGATTTAGCCGAAATACCTTCCTTTTCAGCTTATACCTTTAGCGATGATGAAAAAAAATTATTGCTCTCAACTGAAATAGAACCCATTTTTAGAAGGTCAAGGTTGGGTGTTTTTTATGTATATGAAATTGCATCTAAGAAGGTAGTAAAGGTTAGTGAATCAAAAATTCAAGAACCATTGTTTTCTCCAGATGGTAGCCAAGTAGCCTATGTGAAGGATAATAACCTCTATATTTTTACCATTGAAAGTGGTGAAACCAAACAAATAACCCAAGACGGAGTTAAGAATCAAATAATAAATGGTGTAACAGATTGGGTATATGAAGAAGAATTTTCTTTTGTACGAGCTTTCGAATGGAATGCCGATGGAAGTAAGATAGCTTTTTTACGTTTTGATGAAACAAGTGTGCCCGAATTTTCTATGGATGTTTACGGTACAGGGCTATATCAACAACCACACGTATTTAAATACCCAAAGGCCGGAGAGAACAATTCTAAAGTTACCTTACATCTTTTAGATGTGGCTAGTGGTAATATTGCTGCGGTAGATTTAAATAGCGCATACTACATACCAAGAATTAAATGGATGAACCATAAAGATATGTTGAGTGTTCAAACCTTGAACAGGCATCAGGATCATTTAACAATGTATGCCGTAAATGCTAAAAAGAATGAAGTATCTGTTTTACTGGAAGAGAAAGATGATGCTTATGTCGATATCACCGATAATCTTACTTTTTTAGAAGATGATAGTTTTATTTGGACCAGTGAGAAAGACGGTTTTAATCATATATATCTATACGGGGAAGACGGTAATCTTATGAGTCAGATCACCAAGGGAGATTGGGAGGTTACCAAATACTATGGTTACGATCAAAACGAAGATAAAATTTATTATCAGTCTACCGAGAACGGATCAATAAACCGTGGGGTATATAATATTAGTAGCGGCGGAGATGATAAAAAGGCATTAGCTGTTACTCAAGGAACCAACAATGCTTCATTTAGTACAGATTTCACGTATTTTATAAATACGTATTCTAGTGCTGAAATACCACCTGTATACACACTGCATAAGGCAATAAACGGTAAAAAGGTAAAGGATATAAAAGATAATGGTCAATTATTACAAAGACTGGAAAGTTATGCTGTGAGTCCTAAAGAATTTTCTACAATTTCAATTAATGGCAATGATTTGAACATGTATATGATCAAGCCAAAAGATTTTGATTCAACTAAGAAATATCCATTATTTATGTATCAATATAGTGGTCCTGGATCTCAAAACGTATCTAACAGTTGGATGGGGGCTAACGACTACTGGCACCAGGGTTTGGTGGCGGAAGGTTATATTGTTGCCTGTGTAGATGGCCGTGGTACGGGTTTTAAAGGAAGGGATTTCAAGAAGGTTACTCAAAAAGAGTTGGGTAAATATGAAGTAGAAGATCAAATAGCCGCTGCTAAGAAATTAAGCGAGTTGCCATACATTGACGAAAGTAGAACAGGTATATGGGGCTGGAGCTATGGTGGTTTTATGTCCACAAACTGTATTTTAAAGGGTAACGACACTTTTGAAATGGCAATTGCGGTAGCACCTGTTACCTCATGGGCTTTTTATGATACAATATATACAGAGCGTTATATGCAAACGCCACAGGAAAATCCAAGTGGATATGATGATAACTCGCCGTTTAACTATCCTCACTTGTTGGAAGGCGATTACTTACTTATTCATGGTACTGGTGATGATAATGTTCATGTGCAGAATTCAATGCGTATGATCGAGGCTTTGATACAGGCGGATAAGCAATTCGATTGGGGAATTTATCCGGATAAAAACCACGGTATTTATGGTGGAAATACAAGAATTCACCTCTATAACAAAATGACCAATTTTATTAAAGAAAAACTATAATCAAACTAACATCAATATGACTGAAAGTACCGAATTTTCAGACCAAAAACAGGTTTTTGGGCACCCACAGGGTTTATTTTACTTATTCTTTGCAGAATTATGGGAGCGTTTTAGCTTTTACGGAATGCGTGCACTGCTCACGCTCTACATGATAGACGTAATATTCAAAGCCTTGGCAGAAAGAGATTATGCTACGGCGGCAGTTTATTCTTCCTATGGTTCATTGGTATACGCCTCTACGGTAATTGGCGGCAAATTATCAGATAAGATTTTAGGAATGCGAAACTCAATTTTTTTGGGCGGTATTCTTATGTCCATAGGGCATTTTGTATTGGCTATAGAAAACAATATGGCATTCTTTTTAGCTTTGTCGCTCATTATTGTAGGTAACGGGTTCTTTAAACCTAACATTTCTACTTTTGTGGGTACGCTGTATGAAAAAGGAGATCCTAAAAAAGATTCTGGATTCACCATATTTTATATGGGTATTAATATTGGGGGCTGGGTAGCTCCATTATTATGTGGATGGCTGGCCGCAACATATGGCTGGCACTATGGTTTTGGTCTGGCAGGAATAGGTATGTTGACCGGGTTGATCGTTTTTTGGAGCGGAATTCAAAAAAATGTATTTGGCGATAGAGGTTTACCTCCAAATGAGCAAGTCTTGGAAAAAAAGGTACTTGGTGTAAAACAAGGAATTCTTGTGCCGGTTTTAGCTGTGTTGTCTGCACCGTTGATTGCGTTGTTATTATCTTCTTATAAGGCAATTGCTACAGAAGGTATGTTTGCGGATCAGAATATTGTCAATATTATATTTACAGGTATTGGTATAGCGGTTTTGGCATACTTGGCTTACGAAATGTTCAAAGCGAATATTAAAGAGAGAAAAGAATTGTTTGTCGCGGTGTTACTTACCTTTTTTATGACCATTTTCTGGGGTTTCCATGAACTATCTGGAAGTGTAATTACGTTGTTCGCAGCAAGAAATATTGATCTTGACGGTATTATGTCGGCTGCACAGACCAATTCGTTGAACTCTATGTTTATTATCATTTTGGCTATTCCTATTTCAATGATGTGGACATGGTTAAGTAAAAAGAATTGGAACCCTAGGACACCTTATAAATTTGGATTGGGATTACTTTTTGCGGGAATCAGTTTTTACGTTCTTGCTATTAGTGGCGGTAGTGCCAATGAAAATGGTTTTGTACCGTTCACATACTTGTTGCTAATGTATTTCTTGCTATCTGTGGGTGAACTTTTTATGTCACCTGTTGGGTTGTCTAAAATGACCGATCTAGCTCCTGCAAGGTTAATAGCTTTTATTATGGGGGTATGGTTCTTATCATCTGCCTTTGCATTCCAAATTGTTGGTTTCATCGGTAAACAATTGGCTATAGAAAGTTCAGATGGTGATGTAAATGGTTTTGAAACCTTAACGGTATATACAGATGGCTTTTTATTAATAGCCAAGTATGCTATAGGTGCAGGGTTAATTGTACTGGTAGCATCACCGATCATTAAAAAGTTAATGGGTAAGGTACATTAGTATTCCTTACTTGAAATAATAAGCTCCCTTTTCACCTGTGTAGTGGAAAGGGATTTTATTTTTAATACATGTGACTTTCCAGCGGTCAACATAACTTTTGTAGTTACTGCCATCTGCAATAATTTCTTTAGGTTGTATGCTATCTATTAATCGGTCCAGATTAATTTTTGGTGATTGTGTTAAAAGAATTTTATCGGATGTTGAAAGGGGATAAACACCGGTACTATCAATAATCAGCAACGAATTATTTTTAATATGGTAACCGTTTTTTAAGGTGTCAAAACTAACGCTATGTATGCGTTCAGCAGTTCTATATCTTGAAATTAAATAGTCTGGTTGGTTATAGTTATCTGTTAAAACGGTCAATTCTTTTCCATTTCTATTAAAAATTATGCGCTCCTTGGTTTTGTGCAATACCATAGCTTCAACCTTTTCATTTGTGTTGATTTCTTGATATATCGTATAACCTTGAAAACAAAGTACACTGCCAAGACACAATAGTATTCTTTTAGAATTAAATCTTGTAAATAATTGAACTCCCATGACTAAAACTATGAAGGAGAGTATCAGCTGCACCACATCAAAAGGAATATCACCGAATATAAAGCTTTCTTGTCGAGCGACCCAGGCTATAAGGTTATTCATAAACCCAATAATTTTATTGTATAACCAAACGAATTGAGCGGGAAGCCAGTTGAATATAGATAGGAAAACAACCAAAATCCCCATGCCTAAAATAACACCTAATGCAGGTACGATAATTAAGTTGGAAACAAAGAACAAACCGGGAAATTGGTGAAAATAGAACAGACTAATTGGTAGAACACCTAGTTGAGCGGCTATACTTACACATAGTAATTGCCAAAAATAACGCACCACTTTATTTTTTGGAAACCACAAATCCCTAAGAATAGGAAAAATCCAGAGGATGGCGAAAACCGCTGCATAGCTCATTTGAAACCCTACTTGAAATAATAGGTTGGGATCAATGAACAATAAGATAAATAGAATGGATAATGCTAAAATGTTGAAGGTGTTGCTAGGTCTGTTTAAATACAGTGCATAGGCTACAAACGTAAACATAGTGGTGGCGCGTATTATGCTGGCTGAGAGTCCGGCTATAAAGGCAAATGCCCATAAAAATAGGACTGATAGCAATAGGATAATAGTTCTGCCTTTAGGAATTTGTTTTAGCGGACTCAATAGAAATTGAATTAATAAAAGTAAAATACCTATATGCAGTCCAGATACGGCTAAAATATGTACGGCACCGGCTTTTTGGTAGTTGGTGTAGGTCTCTTCGGAAATATCTGATCGTTGTCCTAATAGCAACGCTTGAATTACCCCGAATTCATCTTCACCAAAACTTTCTTTTTCAAGTTTTGAAATAATATGGTTTCGAACACTTGAAGCTATGCCTTTTAAAGTGGTCTTTGACCTAGAGGTAATTGTAAAATGATTTTGTTCAATCTGCATTTGATGATAAATACCAATATTTTTGAGATAGTTTTTATAATCAAATTGGTGCGGGTTTAAGGTAGGGTATATGTCGGTTAACTTCGTACGGGTCACAAATTCATCATCAATATGAAACTGTTGTCCAGAAGAACCTTTAGGAATGCTTATTAATATAGTTCCAGTGGTAGGGTGTTGACCAATACCTTTTACCGTTGCATAGTACCGATATGAAAATGGATTGGGCTTTAATACATCCTTAATTTTCAAGGACCATAAATCACTGTTGGTGTAAGTGATCTTCGTGTAATGGTCATTGTGGTTTACGGGTTGGGCATTAGTGTAACAAAACGTGCCTAAAAACACAAAAATTAAGGCAGAGACAATTCCGAAAAATACAGATTTTGTGTTTTTTTCAAATAAAAAAATGGCGGATAATAGTACAAAAAGAGCACCAATAAATATACCTAAGTAGAGCAGATCAAAGGAGAAAAATTTCCCAATTAAAATTCCAAGAATAAGTAATAGCGTTAATCTAATGGGAATAAACGCTAAGAGCTTCATTTTATAATATTCTTGTGGCTTTTACAAAGGCTTGGTTCCAAAAACCGTCTCTTAAAGAAGAAACGGTAACACCTCTTGAAGTAGATGCGTGTATAAAGGTTATTTCATCATTATCAGTACCCACCACCATACCTACGTGGTTAATTCGTTTTGATCCACGGGTGGTCTTAAAAAATAGTAAATCTCCTTTTTCAATATTCTTTACGGCTATTCTATGACCTTCTTCCGCCATATGAAAAGAAGTGCGTGGCAATTGCACATCATGCTCTCCAAAAGATACATATAATAACCCTGAACAATCCATCCCTTTTTTGGTAGTGCCACCAAATTTATATCGTGTACCCGCAAATGAAAGAGCGGTATTAATAATGTCGTCTGCTTTTGTATTGGTCGGTGCGGGTGGGTTTATCTTGTGTTCTTTATGATAAGAAGGTTTTTCAGTATTACCCGTTCGCTCATTATTTGCGGCGGCAACAGAGATTCTTCGTTCCTTGTCAGAACTGGAACTTTTTTTAACACCACAACTGGTTAAAAAACAAATAATTATTAGAAAGGGTAGTTTACGCATAAATTAGAGAATACACTGTAATACGTGTAACTTCAAAATTATAGAATTATTTTTTAAAATAGATCTACCTATGCAGTTTTAGCATTTTCAATGATCAAAGAAGCGGCATTGGAACTTGCCCCGGCACCACCTAATTTTTTAATAAGTTCATTGTAAGATGATAGTTGTTTTTCCCTTGCTTCACCATTTAAAATAAGGGAGAGCTCTTTTTTTAAATTCTGCTTTGTAAGGTCATCTTGTATAAGTTCTTTAACAACTTCTTTTTGCATGATAAGATTGACCAGAGAAATATACTCTAAAGTAATAATGCGTTTGGCAATTTGGTAAGAGATCCAATTTGCCTTATAGCAGACTACTTGTGGTACTTTGAACAAAGCAGTTTCCAATGTGGCCGTACCGCTGGTAACAAGGGCGGCTTTAGAAACCGTAAGTAAATCATACGTTTTATTTTGAATGAACTTTACATTGGCATCTTTTAAAAACGAAGCATAAAAATCTTTATCAAGACTAGGGGCGCCGGCAATAACAAATTCATAATCTGAAAAATCAGAAGTAAGTGAGAGCATTACACTGAGCATTTTTTGAACCTCTTGTTTTCTGCTTCCGGGAAGTAATGCAATAATTGGTTTTTCAAGGTCGAGACTATTTTGTGCCCTGAACTCACTTTCATTTAATATTGGTCTATTGGCAATGGCGTCCAATAAAGGATGTCCCACAAAATTGACAGGAAAATTATGTTTCTTTTCATAAAATTCTTTTTCAAAAGGCAGTATTACATACATGTGGTCTACCGTGGCTTTAATTTTTTCGATACGCCCCTCTCTTGATGCCCAAATTTGAGGAGATATGTAGTAATTGGTCAAGAAATTATGCTCTTTTGCCCATTTGGCAATACGTAAATTAAATCCGGAATAATCAATGAAAATTATAGCGTCCGGTTGAAATGCCGCAATATCTTGTTTACAGAACTTAATGTTTTTGAAAATAGCGTTCAGGTTCATGAGTACCTCAAGAAACCCCATGAAAGCAAGCTCTTTGTAATGTTTTACCAATGTTCCACCAGCATGTTGCATTAAATCTCCGCCCCAGCATCTGATCTGGGCATCACCATCTTGTGCCATGATCGCTTTGATCAGATTGGAACCATGTAGGTCGCCCGAAGCTTCACCTGCAATAATGTAGTATTTCATTTTAAAAGATTTTATAATAGAGAATTATAAAAGCGGTTAAAATGGTAGCGATCAAAACCCCTTTTGCTCTATGATCTCTTTTGATTTTTAAAAAACCAAAAAAAGCAATTAAGTTTAAAATGGCGCCCAATGCTAAAAGACTGCCAATATGCTCTTGAGTAACGGCAGCCTGAAATGTTTCGGTAATACTCAAATCAGAAAATAAAAGAATGTATAATAAAGTACCAATGGTATTAGCAATGATACCTACAATAAAACCGATTATAATTTCTTTTTTAATGTTCATTAAAGTGTTGCTTCTAAATAATATTATCAATTAAAAATTCCAAGTATTCAATTCCTGAATAACATGGTGTGCTGTTAAATCAAATTGAGTGGGTACTACTGAGATGTAACCATTGGCCAATGCCCATTCATCTGTATCTTCACCTTTGTCCAAAAGTTCAAACTCTCCCGTTAGCCAATAATAATCTTTACCCATGGGGTTGGTTCGTTTGTCAAATTTTTCTTTCCAATTTGCCTTTGCTTGTCTACATACTTTAATGCCTTTTATTTTTTTCTTTTCTAGCTTAGGTATATTGACATTCAAAACCGTTCTTTTAGGAATGCCATTTTCTAAAGCTTGGGTAACGATCGTAGCAATAAAATCTTGTGCATGGGAAAAATCTGCATCCCAATTATAGTCACAAAGAGAGAAGCCAATAGCGGGAATGCCCTCTATACCAGCTTCAATGGCCGCACTCATGGTACCGGAATAAATAACGTTGATAGAAGAATTTGCACCATGGTTTATGCCACTGACACAGATGTCGGGTTTTTTGGGCAGTAACTCTTGCAATGCCAATTTTACACAATCCGCAGGTGTTCCGCTACAACTATATTCTTCAATATCATCATTGTCCAAGTCTATTTTCATTTTTTTTGAAAATAGGGCGGTGTCCAAGGTAATTGCATGCCCCATACCAGATTGCGGACTATCCGGTGCAACGACCACGACATCTCCTATTTTTTTCATGATGGAGATCAGCATGCGTAATCCGGGTGCGGTAATACCATCATCGTTGGTAACTAAAATCAATGGTTTTTCCATAGCGTATACTTTCTGTAGTAAAAATACGTTTTTAAATATGATATGTTCCGATGGCCGTTTAACAAAAAATTAATCGCAAGCCCATTAAATGGCATGGTTTTTTCTTTACCTTAGAGGTTTAAGTGGCTTTTACCACTACTGTAAACCCTCAAATTCGGAGATATTGAAAAGGAAAGTAAAAGATAATTTTATGAAAAGAAATTTAGCCTACGTACTGTTATTGATGTTAGCGGCAGTTGCATCATGCAGTTTTACCAATAAGAATTTTGAAAATGACGATAAGGATAAATTATTGTTGGATCTCATCACTTACGTACTTGAAAAGGGGCATTATGAGCCAAAAGCATTGAACGACGATTTTTCCGTTCATGTATTTGAAGACTTCATAGATGTCATAGATCCTACCAAAAGATATTTTTTAGCTTCGGATATTGCCGAGTTCGAAAAATATAAGTTTCAAATTGATGATGAAATTAAAAATACCGACATCACTTTCTTTAATATAGTTTATGAAAGATTAATGCAACGTATGAATGATGCAAAGGGTATTTATAAAGAGGTTTTGGAAACTCCTTTTGATTATTCCGAAAACGAAAGCATCAGTATAAAATATGATGAAGAGCCTTTTGCGGCAAATAGGGAAGAGCTTAAAGAACGTTGGAGAAAGCAGTTGAAATATGCTACTTTGGGAACTTATGATTCTAAAATTTCTCACATGGAGAACAAGGAAATCGAAAGTACCGATGAACATGATCATACTGCTCATTCACCAAAAGAAGCTGAAGAACAATCTAGAAAATCTACGGAAACTACATTGGATGAATTTTTTGATTTTGTTGGTGATTTAGAGCGCAAAGATTGGTTTGTACAATACATCAATACCATTGTAGATGAGTTTGATCCACATACCTTCTACTTCGCTCCAGAAGAAAAAGAAAAGTTTGATACCAGCATGTCTGGTAAATTTGAGGGTATTGGAGCAAGACTTCAGAAAAAGCCGGAAGGTGCAAAGATTGTAGAGATCATTTCTGGCGGACCAGTTTGGAGAGATCAACGATTAGAAGTTGGTGACGAAATTATCAAGGTAGGTCAAAATGGTGAAGAACCTATCAATATTGTTGGTATGCGTTTAGATGATGCCATCAAATTAATTAAAGGTGCACAAGGTACCGTTGTAGACTTAACGGTAAGAAAAGTAGATGGGTCATTAGATGTGGTTTCATTGACAAGAGATGTTGTAGAATTGGAAGAGTCATATGCGAAATCTGCTAATATCATTAAGGGACAAGAGAAATTTGGGATTATAAATTTACCAAAGTTCTATGTTGACTTTAATGATTATAGCGAAAGAAATGCAGCTACAGATGTAGCCAAAGAAGTAGAGCGTTTAAAGGAAGAAGGCATGGAAGGTCTTATTTTGGATTTACGTGATAATGGTGGTGGATCTTTAAAGACCGTTGTTGAAATGGCAGGTCTATTTATAAAAGATGGACCAATTGTTCAGGTTCGTTCTAAAGATAAGGGTAAAGATGTATATGATGATAAAGACGAAAGAATACAATGGGATGGTCCTTTGGTTATTCTTGTAAATGAATTGTCTGCATCGGCCTCTGAAATTTTAGCTGCGGCAATGCAAGATTACAAAAGAGCAATCGTAATTGGTAGTAAGCAAACATTTGGTAAAGGCACGGTACAAAATGTAATACCGCTGAACAATATGTTGCGTAGTAATGAACATGGAGATTTGGGAGCTATAAAGATTACGACCCAAAAGTTCTACAGAATTAACGGCGGTTCTACACAATTAGAGGGTGTAAAAAGTGATATCATTGTTCCAGATAGATATAGTTATATTGATTTAGGCGAAAGAGATCAATCCAATCCATTAGGGTGGGATAAGATTACTCCTGCGGATTATAAAGCTTGGGATGGTTATATAGATTACGAAAAAACCATTGCCGATAGTAAAAAACGTATGGCCAACAGTCCTCAAATTAAATTGATCGAAGAAAATGCCAAATGGTTAAAGGCTGAACAAGACGAGACGGAAATTTCTTTGAATTATGATACCTATAAAGAAGAAAAAGACAAGGATAAAGAACAGTCTGATTATTTTAAAAAGCTAACGGATTACGATTCACAACTTACCTTTCAATCTTTAGGATATGAGGAACAATTATTTACAAAAGATTCAATTTTACGTGAAAAACGTAATAGATGGCATAAAAATCTAGCCAAAGACGTTTACGTTGAAGAAGCGGTAAATGTTTTGGAAGATTTAAAAATGAATAACATTAAGCAAGGCAAATTGGCAAGTGTTAAGAATTAAAGAGTTAAATAAGCTATTAAAGCCGCTACATATTTATGTAGCGGCTTTTTTTTGAGTTAGATATATTTTGCGAATTGTGGTTTTCCAAATTCAGCTAATTCATTATTGCTATTTCGAATTTTTCTGCTTTGAATATAGGTTACAAAAAGTAGCACTATACATACTACTGCAGATGCACCGTTACCATCTTTAACGGCTAAATGGGCTAAGGCACCTAAGGTGTAGTTCATGAAAAAACCTGCGTATACCCACTCTAAGGTCCAGTGAGATTTGTTCAACAAAATCATGGTTAAACCAATAAACTGACAAACACCTAAAATGTAAATAAGATATATAGGATAGCCTAGTTTAGTGAAGGTTTCTGAAACAGTATCAAAATTTATGACGGAGTTAATTATAGAGCCAATTACCGCTATAGCAAAAAAACCTAGGGCAATATAGTAGAATGTTTTTTGAGATTTCATAATAAGTAGGATTTTAGGATTACTATGTCTCAAAAATAAACTCACCTATGAAGTAAAATTGACATTCATAGGTGAGCGGAAAATTTCTATAGATAAATAGAAATTTATGATCGTTAGGCAGAAAACAGTGTATTATTTCAGCAGCTTATCTGCATGTAGCTGCCTTAATTTTGCCAATTTAGGGTTAATGACCACTTGGCAGTATCCTTGTTCAGAATTATTTTTATAATAATCTTGATGATAATCTTCTGCATCATAGAATATGCCAAGCGAACTTAACTCGGTAACAATGGGCTTTTCATACACCTTCTGCATTTCACTTAAGACCATATTTGCTTTTTGCTGTTGACTGGCATTGTGATAGTAAATTACCGATCTGTATTGCGTTCCGGTATCTGCCCCTTGTCTATTCAAGGTCGTAGGGTCATGCGTGGTCATGAAGATAATCAGTATATCTTCATATGTTATTACAGCTGGATCAAAAGTAATCTGTACAACCTCTGCATGTCCGGTAAGACCGGAACAGATTTCTCTATACGTAGGTCTTCCAGGGGCTTTGCCACCGGTATATCCTGAAACTACTTTATGAACACCTCTTACTTCTTGAAAAACAGCTTCTGTACACCAAAAACATCCACCGCCAACCGTAGCAACTTCAGAATTAGTATTATCCATTAGTTTCCTCCTTTTCTAATTGCATAGATTCAGAATTAATGCAGTACCGTAATCCGCTTGGTTCTGGCCCGTCAGGAAAAACATGTCCCAAATGGGCATCGCAAGTATTGCACATAACCTCTACCCGTATCATTCCAAAAGAGGTGTCTTTGTGATATTTTATGGCGTTTTCTTTAATAGGTTGCGTAAAGCTTGGCCATCCTGTACCGGATTCAAACTTAATAGTTGAATCGAATAAAGGTGTGGAACAACAAACACATTCATATTTGCCGGCTTCATGCGCAGAACATAAGGCACCTGAATGCGGGGCTTCGGTTCCTTTTTTACGAGTAATTTTAAATTGTTGGGGCGTAAGTACATCTTTCCATTCCAGTTCGGTTTTTTCAACCCTTTGGTCTGGTTCAGGATTACCATTTACTGAAAAATGAATAACATCTTTCCAAGTTAACATCATAATATTTCCTTTCGTTTTAGACTTATTATACTGGCTTTATTCGTCGGTAAATTGCTTTGATTCTTACAAAATTACGGTAATTTTGGCGCATGGCATACCGTAATAAAAATAGAACTATTTATAGCGTTCTAATTCTTGTTTGCGTAGTTGGTTTTTGGTTGTTTGATAATTTTTATACCCCGGCTACGTATTCAAAAACCGATACAGATAATGGTCCCAATGATTTTCCAGAAGAGTTGTTACCCGAGTCCACCACAGGAGAAATTGTAAATCATTCATTTTTTACCCTGTCTTATAATGAACCATATGAGCAAGCAGAGTGGGTAGCCTATGTGTTGGATAAAAGTCATTTGACGTATGATGATAGAAAGCGGCCATATTTTATTGAAGACCCGTTTGTATCATCAAAATCTGCCGATTGGCGTAATTATAAAGGGTCTGGCTATGATCGCGGGCATTTGGTACCGGCTGGTGATCGTAGGTTTTCCCTACAAGCTTACAATGAAACCTTTTATACCAGTAATATAAGTCCGCAAAATAGGGAGTTCAATGCTGGTATTTGGAACGATTTAGAGCAACAGACAAGACGGTGGGCAAAACAATATGGCACTTTGTATGTATTTACTGGTGGCGTATTGGAAAAAGGTTTAGAAGAAATAGGGGAAGAAGGTGTTGATGTTCCTGATTATTTCTATAAAATTATTGCCAGAAAAAAAGATGATAAGATATACACGCTTTCTTTTTTAATCCCCAATAAACCCCAATTCACATCGCTCAGAAATTTTGTGGTATCTGTGGATGAAGTTGAAAAAGCTACGGGTATTGATTTTTTTAACCAAATATCAAAAAAACAACAAAGTGCTTTTGAGGGGAGTAAAAGTACGGTGGGCTGGAAATTTTAAAAACCTTCTTTTAATCTATTGGTATCTAGTCTTAAGAATATAAAAAGTAAAATTGTAAAGAATAAAAGACCAGATCCCCCATAACTAAAGAAAGGCAAGGGTATACCTATAGTAGGTAAAATACCTATCACCATTCCAATGTTGATGAAATAATGAATTAAAAGGATAGATATGACACCGTAACCGTACATACGGGCAAAATCATTTTTTTGACGTTCCGCCAATGAAATCAATCTTAGGAACAACACCGAGAACAGAATTATTACGGTAGCCGTACCCAAGAAGCCCCATTCTTCCCCAACGGTGCTAAAGATATAATCTGTATCCTGTTCAGGTACAAAGTCACCTTTTGTTCTTGTACCTTCTAAAAAGCCTTTACCAAAAAATCCTCCAGACTCAATTGCTTTTTCAGATTGGTAGGTATTGTATCCGATAGACTTTCTAATTTGCTCCAATTTTTTTGGATCTTTCTCCAATCTTAACCATAGCCCAAAACGGTCTCTATGGCGTTGTTCAAAAACATTGTTGAATACAAAGTTTACCGAAAGGGAGAAAAGTATAACTGCAGCATACGTTAGGCTAAGTGGTATAACGGGAATTTTTAAAGTTTTCCTTTTTAGTGCAAATAAAATTATGGTAAATAAAACCATACCAATTACAAGCCAAACCGTACCATACATTAGGGTAATAACAAATACGAGAATTAAACTTACTAGCACTACTAAATAATAGAGTGGTAAGCCTTCTCTAAAGATGACAAATATTAAGGCAAAGAATACCAATGCGCTACCAGGGTCCGGTTGTGGTATAATCAATAATGCGGGTACTATAATAATTAGTAACGCATAAAATTGATCTTTTCTTCTTTTGATATCTGTTTGTATATCACTTAAGTATTTTGCTAATGCTAAAGCAGTAGCCACTTTAGCTAGCTCAGAAGGTTGCAAATTAAAAAAACCAAGGTCATACCAGGAAGTTGCTCCGGCAATGGTTTTACCAAATACGAACAAGCCAAGTAGGGAAACCATTGAAATAAGGTAGAAGAGGCTAGAAAATCTTTCGTAAAAATTGACCTCCAATGCTAAGATAATAACAATGGTCACTAGGCTTACCCCTATGAAAAATAGTTGCTTTCCATATCTGGTACCAATGTCGAATATGGAACTACTGTCATCTGTAAAGGTACTGGAATATATATTGATCCAGCCAATGAGCACCAGTGCAAAATAGATGAAAACACTTAGCCAGTCTATTCTTTTGAGTATACTTCTACCAGACACGCTCGTTTATTTTGAACTCCTCCCCACTGTAGGGTTTCGCGTATTCGGCTTCCAATGTTTTTTCCAACATTCTTTTTTCCAAATCCTTTCTGGAAATTTCTCCTTTTAGGTATTTCTCTATCATAAGCGTGGCAATGTGGCCAGCATATCTAGAGCCAAAGTATCCATTTTCAATATAAACGGCGATGGCAATTTTAGGGTCGTCTACAGGTGCAAATGCCACAAAAACGGAATGGTCCGTCAATTGGGTACGTACACCATCTATTTTGGTAAAATTCTCCGCCGTACCAGTTTTTCCTGCTACTTCTATTCCTGGTATCTGTAACCATCTTGCAGTACCGCTTACATAAACATCTGCCATACCTTGAACTACCGGTTCAAAATATTTTGGGTCGATCGTTGTGTGCTTTGCTTCGGTAAATTTTGGTTCTGTAATATCCTTGCCTTCAATTTTCTTTAAAATGTGCGGTGTAAAATAGTGCCCTCTGTTGGCAATGGCCGCTGTCATGTTCGCTAATTGTACAGGAGTTGCCAATATTTCACCTTGCCCAATAGAATTTGAGATAATATAAGACGAACTCCATCTATTATCCCCATACCACTTGTCATAATATTCTTTACTAGGAATACGACCTCTTTGACCAAATGGCAAATCGTAACCTAAATAATCGCCTAGACCAAAGCTTCGCATGTGTTTTTCCCACACATCCATGGCTTCATCCGTAGTTTCGAATTTTTCGAATATTTTTCTGAAGGCACCAGCAAAATAAGCGTTGCATGATTGAGATATTCCGTTATTTAGTTTTCTTAAACCTCCACCACAGTGACAGCCTCTTTTTTTCTTGCCCACATAAAAACCGTGATAACACTGAATGGTCGTAGACTCATCCAAAACCCCTTCTTGAAGGGCGATGAGTGCGTTCAGCGTTTTAAATGGTGATCCAGGGGGTTGCTGTGCATGAATGGATCGGTCCCAGGTAGGGTTCGCTATGGTATCGTTATAAAGTTTAGTATAGTTTTTTGAACGTTCTCTACCAACCAATAATGCAGGGTCGTATGTTGGCCCGGAAATCATGGAGAGAATTTCTCCTGTAGAAGGTTCTATAGCTACAATACCACCTCTTTTTCCGTTCATTAGGGTTTCACCATACTCTTGTAAGGTTTTATCTATGGTAATACTAATTTGTTTTCCTTGCTCAGGTAAAGTATCTAATTCCCCATTTTTATATGGACCAATATCTCTATTAAATCTGTCTTTTTGTATGTATTGCACACCCTTTCTTCCTCTTAAAAGGTCTTCGTAATAACGTTCTACTCCAGTTCTGCCTTTTAATTCACCTTGTACATAATACTTGTTGACGGCAAGATCTCCTTCGTTTACCTCGCTTATATACCCAAGAACATTGGCTGCACTGGGTGTGTCGTAATAACGTAAAGATCTTTTTTGAATATAGAAACCTTTGTATTTACGCATTTTCTCTTGGAGCTTAGCATAATCTTGTTTTGATAGTTGAGGTACAAGTACAGAAGGAAGTCTAGGGGAGTATACTCTTGCTTTTCTTAATTTTTCAACGAATTTTTCTTTTTCTATGCCTAAAAGCCCACAGAACTCTAAAGTGTCCAGAGCCTTTACTTCCCTTGGTATGACCATGACGTCATAAGCAGGGTCATTACCTACCAATAGATGACCATTACGATCGTATATGTAGCCACGTTCTGGATAATCATAAATAGCTTTAATTGCCGGGTCTTCTAAAACCTGTTCTGCAGAAAAACTGAAAATTTGCAAATAGGATAGCCTTCCCAAAAAGGTAATTGCGATTACAATGATAATAGATGATAAAAGAATTTTTCTCATTCTTTTTTAGTGCTGAATAACGTACTGAACAAAATGCCTAATATCAACGTGGAAATACCCACTACGACTGTTTTTTGTAAAATTAACAAGCTATTTGCAAAGCTGAAAATTTCTAAAGTGAAGTATACCAAGTGATGTATTATAATCAATAACGCTAAAAACGTAAATTGTTGTGCCTTAGTGCTATTGTTTAACTTAAAACTTTGAAATTCATAATTGACACCAAAGACAAAACGCATTATGGTTGGTCTTAAATAGGCTATGGTTACTGTGGCCGCTGCGTTAATGGCAAGTGTGTCAGAGAAAATATCTATGCAAAGACCTAAGAAAAAACATAGAAGTATAAAGGTAGTTCTATTTTGTTTGATAGGATACCAGTAAAGAAAGAGAATGTAAACCAGTGGGTTTATATACCCAAAAAAATTCAATTTATTGAATACTAGTACTTGTACCAGTACCAATAAAATAAATCGGAGTACAATTAAAAATGTCGTACTATTGATCATTGGCCTCTGTTTCTGCTTCTAGTTCTAAAACTTCTTTGCGATTTAAATTTTTAATGATATATATAGTCCCAATATTGGTCATGTCATTGAACAGTTCTACATTAATAAAGTAGAAACTTTTAGAATTGTCCAAATCAAAACTTTTAATGGTTCCTATGGGTATATTCTCCGGGAAAATGCTACTCATGGCTCCCGTTACAATGGTATCGCCAATGGTTAACGGCACCAATCTTGGAATGTCAATTAGTTGAACAACATTATAGTCGGTCGTGTTTTCCCAAACTAAAGATCCAAAGTGGTTAGAGTTTTTGATTTTAGCGTTTATGGTAGATTTGTCACTTAAAATACTCTGCACGGTAGAAAAATTATTTGACGTGTTTTCCACGATGCCAAGAATACCTTTATCAGTTATAACACCCATATCTTGTGCAATACTATCGTTTTCACCTTTATTGATAGTTATATAATTACGTTGATCGGCATAGCTGTTATTAATTGCCCTGCCCCTAATTATTTCATAATTAACAGAAGTAGAATCTATTCTTGAAGGCGATAGTAATACGTTGTTGAATAGCCTATCCCTAAGTCGTTTGTTTTCCTCTACCAGCCTGTTGTTTTCTTCCCTTAATCCAAAATAAGAAGTTATATTATCTGAGAATGTATATATACTTCCAGTAATATAGTTGGAGGAATTTAAAAATTTAGATTGATGGTACGAATGCGATTGAAATGTGAAAATGAATGAAATAAAGAGCAAAAAAAGGTATAGTAAGAAAATCTTATTCCTAATTAAAAAATTTATGATCTGCTGCATTCACCTCTAAATTTTTACTCAATAATTGAGATTTGAAATTAACTCTCGTTAGTTAAGTTCTAACAAGTATTAACTTGTAAAACATCATCATAACCACTATTAAATGATTTTTAAACTTTACTAAAGGTTGTTTATCGTGAAGTTAAAAAGTTATTCTTAAAAAAAGAACTTCTTACTTGATCAATATACTCTTATAGCGTTCTAGATTTTTTAATGCAATACCGGTACCACGAACAACTGCACGTAAAGGATCTTCCGCGATATACACAGGTAGATCGGTTTTTTGTGATAGCCTTCTATCCAGACCACGTAGCATAGAGCCACCACCGGCAAGATAAATACCTGTATTGTAAATATCGGCAGCTAATTCTGGTGGAGTTTGGGATAATGTTTCCATTACCGCATCTTCTACACGCAAAATAGATTTGTCAAGAGCTTTAGCTATTTCTCTATATGAAATTTGAACTTGTTTTGGCTTTCCTGTTAAAAGATCGCGTCCCTGAACCGACTTCTCATCTGGCGGAGATTGTAGGTCTTCGGTTGCCGAACCTATTTCTATTTTAATGGCTTCTGCAGTACTTTCACCTACATAAAGGTTATGCTGGGTACGCATGTAATAAATAATGTCGTTGGTAAATACATCACCTGCAATTTTAACAGACTTATCACAAACAATACCACCAAGTGCAATTACGGCAATTTCAGTAGTACCACCCCCTATATCAACAATCATGTTACCTTTTGGTTGCATAATGTCTAAACCTATACCAATAGCTGCTGCCATTGGTTCGTGGATCAAATACACCTCTTTACCGTTAACACGTTCTGCAGATTCTTTTACGGCACGCATTTCTACTTCTGTAATTCCACTAGGAATACAAATAACTAAACGCAATGCTGGCGGAAACCATTTTTTCTTTAATGCCGGAATGTTCTTAATAAACATCATCAACATTTTCTCAGAAGCGTCAAAATCAGCAATTACACCATCTTTCAATGGTCTAATAGTTTTGATATTTTCATGGGTCTTTCCTTGCATCATGTTGGCTTCTTTGCCAACTGCAATGATTTTACCGCTAATTCTATCTCTAGCAACTATTGACGGACTGTCAACAACTACCTTGTCATTATGAATTATAAGGGTGTTCGCTGTACCTAAATCTATAGCTATTTCCTCGGTCAAGAAATCAAAAAATCCCATATGTGATGTTTAAATTTTAGATAAAAGGGTGTATTTCATCGACAAAAGTAATGAAATTAATGCTTGAAATGACGTGTGCCTGTCATCACCATTGAAATTTTGTGTTCGTTGCAATAATCTATGCTTAATTGGTCTTTTATGGATCCCCCTGGTTGTATTACACTGGTGATTCCTGCTTTATCGGCAATTTCAACACAGTCTGGGAACGGGAAGAAAGCATCACTTGCCATAACCGCACCTTTAAGGTCAAAATTAAAAGACTCTGCTTTGTGTATTGCTTGGTTCAAGGCATCTACTCTACTGGTTTGACCGGTACCACTTGCGCAAAGTTGTTTGTTTTTGGCTAAAACAATGGTATTGGATTTTGTATGCTTACAAAGTTTTGATGCAAAAATTAAATCTTCTAACTCTTGATCAGTAGGTTTAGTGGTAGTTGCATTCGTAAGGTCAGCAATAGCATCTGTTTTATGATCTTTTTCTTGAAGAAGCATACCGTTTAAACAAGTTCTTACTTGCATTTCTGGCATGTCAACTTCATTTTGGATCAAGATGATTCTGTTTTTCTTTCCTTTTAAAATTTCCAATGCCTCAGCATTGTAGCTTGGAGCTATAACTACCTCGCAGAATAATTTATGTATTTCCTCTGCTGTAGCCTTATCAATTTCTTTGTTACTGATTAAAACACCGCCAAAAGCAGATACGGGGTCACCGGCTAAAGCGTCTACATAAGCTTGGTGTAACGTGTCTCTTTGTGCTAGTCCGCAAGCATTGTTATGTTTCAAAATAGCAAAGGTTGGTGCGTCATTTTTAAACTCTAGCATTAAGTTTACAGCTGCGTCAACATCCAATAGATTGTTATATGATAATTCTTTACCGTGAAGCTTGGAGAACATTGCATCAAAATCACCAAAGAAGAATCCTTTTTGGTGAGGGTTTTCTCCGTAGCGTAAAACCTTACCGGAAGTTTCACTGACTTTAAGCGCGGCTAAATCATGGTTTTGGTTGAAATAATTGAAAATAGCAGTATCGTAGTGGGAGGAAACATTGAAAGATTTAGCGGCAAAACGCTTTCTATCTTCTAAGCTAATGTTTCCGTTATCTGCAGAAATAACTTCAAGAAAATCAGCATAATCTTCCATAGAGGAAACGCAAGTAACATCTTTAAAGTTCTTGGCTGCGGCACGTATAAGCGAAATACCACCTATATCTATCTTCTCAATGATATCTTGCTCAGAAGCACCACTGGCAACCGTTTTTTCAAACGGATACAGATCCACAATAACAATGTCTATTTGCGGAATTTCGAACTCTGCCAACTGTGCAACATCACTTTCGTTATCCTGTCTGTTTAAAATACCGCCAAATACTTTTGGGTGTAAAGTTTTAACTCTTCCTCCTAAAATAGAAGGGTAGCTTGTTACATCCTCTACCGGAACAACGTCTATTCCTAAATCAGTGATGAATTTTTCGGTTCCTCCAGTGGAGTAAATAGTGATTCCTAATTCTTGAAATTTTCTTACTATCGGCTCTAATCCGTCTTTATGAAAAACTGAAATTAAGGCTGAAGACGCTTTTTTTACACTGCTCATTGTATGATGCTTAAATGTTTTTAATAAGCAAGCAAAAGTAATTTTTTTGCGGTTACAAAATGGCGTAGTTTATCAACAAAAACCCTAAAGTTTTAAAGAATTTTGGCTACTTCAAAATTAACGAATTCCAAAAAGGTCTCATCTGCCTTTGTAAATGGGTCTGGAGTATTGGAATCTATGTCTATTTGCCCAATGTTTTCGCCATTTAAAAATAAGGGTATAACTATTTCTGATTTCACGGTAATACTGCAGGCTATATAGTTGTCTTGGGCCTGTACGTCTGGCACCACAAAATTTTCATTACTTTCTGCAACCTGCCCGCAAATGCCTTTGCCAAAAGGAATAATGGTATGGTCTGTTGGTGCACCGGCGTATTGGCCTAGTTTTAGCTCGCGCTTGTCCCCGTTTTTAAAATAAAACCCTACCCAATCATAATGTGGTACTTCGGCCTTTAGAAGTTCACAAATGGCTAGCATTTTTGCATCTGGAGTTTTGTTTGAGTCTATAATGGAGCTTACTTGAGGGCGCAATAAATTGAACATACCTTTTTTTTGACAAAAATACATATTGTTACTGTGTAACAATAGACTCTAAAACAAAAAAAGAGGATGTATTTAAACATCCTCTTTTTCAATATATGATTATGATTTAAGATTATGGTTGAATCTTTACATCGAATTCAATAAAATCGTTATTGTTGAAGCCAGGTTCTATGGCTGTAATTTTAATTAAACCTTTTTTGCCGTAGTTATCTACAAATTCAATAATATCGCCTACACTTAAGTTCGTGATTTTTTGGGCGCTAGAACTTGTAATAAAATTTAATTCACTGTTTAAGGCTATTGCATCAAATGCTGCGACATCTATTGTTGTAGAAGTTGCAAAAAACATTTGGTTCAATGTTTCGGTAGCGGCATTCTCTTCCTCTGCGCCAGGCTTAAGTCCTTCAACATCAAATCCAAAAGAAGCATCATATTGTTCCGTTGAAGCAAAAGAAGCGTTGTCGCCGGCAGAAGGGCCGGAAGCACCGTAGTAGTATCCAAAATCCCAGAAAGCTCTAAACTCAGGTCCCACATCAATTCTATATACAGTTTCATTTAATAGGGAAAAAAAAGATTCCGTTGATCCATCTTGTGCGGGGGCAAATAGTTTAATATCCGTAAATTCCCTAACTGCAGCTACAGGGTTTGCGCCTGTACCTACGGTAACTGTAATTTGACCTACTCCTAATGCCAATCTTTTTGAGCTATCTCGAAAATCACCTTTGCCTGTAGTGGTCCAAAATGAGTAAACAATTTCACCGTTTTCAATATCTGGCACAGGAAGTGGAAATGAAAAATCTATTTCTTTCTTGGTGGCGCCATCTAAATCTATAGAGCCGTCCGCTTTCAGTGCTTTGTCAAGATCATCACTTTCCAAATCAAAAGAGCTAAAAGGCATTTCACCTTGACCTAAGTAATTTTGTGTAATATACATTCTACGTTGAGTAGTGGCATCTGAGGTAAAAATAACCCTACCGGTTACATTCGTGCCCGCTTCTCCACTAGCAGAGGCAGAAGTTATGTTCGATGAAGGTACGGCCTCATTGAAAACTATTGTTGCTACCTCCGGTTCATCAGTGTCATCGCCATCATCACCGCCAGTGTTATCTGGTATTGGGGTGTCAAAAACAGATCCGTCGTCTGAACTACAACTGCCTATAAAAAGCGCAATAGTGCAAATAAGAAAAGTGGTTTTTAATTGTTTTTTCATAATTGTTAAAAATTTAGTTATTGGTTATTACGTTAATGTGTTCAGTGCTTTTAACTTGAAAAAAGTTTTTATCGTATATGTTTTGCAATATTTCTTAATGAAATTACTAAGGATTTAATGCCTTGTACTAAATTTCATTAAATATGTGATTTTTAATTTTTTATAATCTGTAACTTTGTAGTCATGAAAAATTTGTTTCATAAGTTGTTTTCCTTGACAATGGTGTTTCTGTTGTTGTTGTTGTTGTTGTTGTTGTTGTTGTCCACTATTTCGTGGACGGTAGAGAAGCATCTTTGTATGGGGCGTGTTATGGATGTTGGTGTATTTACACATGCAGATGATTGTTGTTTGGGGTTAGATGCTATGTCAACAAGTGATGGGCCAATTGAAGATAAAAAGCCTTGTTGTGATAATGAAGTGTTTACCATGCAAGGGCAAGATGATTTGACTTATCATGAAACAGATTTAGATTTTCCCATAAAGATATTTTTATATTCTTATGCTAGTACCTATGTAGGCTTGTTTGTAGAAACGGAATATGATATTCTTTGTAATGTAAATCCTCATCCTATACTCACAGAGGATTTACATATTCTTCACGAAGTTTTTTTAATTTGATTCCAATTGATAATGGTATTTAATGCCATGTCGTAAATGGTAGATACCCGTTAAAAGTTAAATATTCCTTGCTGGAACTCATGTAGTTGGCATGGTCTCAATATTTAAATTTTATGTCTTAGTGTACAGGATGCACAGATTAGGGAATAAATGAAATGAAATACTTCGAAAAAAAATAATGAATAAATATATAGTAATACTAATAACGGCTATGCTGCCTGCTTTTATATTTTCGCAAGAACAAGAAAAGGTGGACGGTGTGGTCTTAGATTCAGAAGGCTCAAATGCGCTTGGTCTTTCTGGTGCCAATGTGTATTGGCAAGATTCCCAAACGGGAGTGGTAACTAATTTTGATGGTGAATTTTCCATACCTTATTTAATAGGGCATAATAAATTAATTATTAGTTATGTAGGTTTTGAAAGTGATACGTTGGTTATAAATGAACCTAAGACAATTCGTATTAGTTTAAAACCTTCAAACGAGCTAGATGAGGTGGTGGTGCAACAAGAGCGTGATGCTATTCAGAAAACCTATTTTAGTCCGCAGAATGTGATTACGGTAAACAGCGATGAGCTTTTAAAAGCGGCCTGTTGTAATTTGGCGGAAAGTTTTGAAACCAATCCGGCTATAGACGTGAACCTGTCCGATGGGCTAACGGGAACCAAGCAAATTGAAATGTTGGGTTTAACCAGTCCGTATTTATTGATAACCCAAGAGAATATTCCAATGGTGCGCGGTGCATCACAAGCTTATGGCTTAACGTTTACACCAGGTACATGGATAGAAAGTATTCAAATAACCAAAGGGGCTGGTAGTGTTGTTAATGGCTATGAAAGTATTTCAGGGCAAATAAATACAGAGCTCGTAAAGCCGTTAACCGATAATGCCGTATTTGTAAATGGATATGTAAATCAAAATGGGCGTTATGAATTGAATACCCATTTCAATAGAAAGTTAACGGAAAAGTTGAGCACAGGACTTTATGTTCATGGTAATACCAGAACGCAAAAAGAGGATGACAATAATGACGGATTTTTAGATGCACCCTTGGGTAAGCAATTAAATGTAATGAACAGATGGCAATATCAAGATGCCGAAAAAGGATGGGTTAGTTTCTTCAATATTCGTTTTTTGAATGATGAAAAACAAGTAGGGCAAGTGGATTTTGAGCCAGATACGGATAGAGTAGATGGTGGAAATAGGTCACTGAGCGAAGCCGAAATTCCTGCACTGAGCGAAGCCGAAGTGTGGGGAAGTGAAATCAAACCCCGCCGGTTTGATACGTCAATTAAGTTAGGTTATGTTTTTCCGGAATTGCCTTTTCAAAGTCTGGGTTTTCAAACTTCTTACAGTTTACATAAACAAGATTCCTACTTTGGATTTAGAACCTATGATATTACCCATGAAAGTTTGTATAGCAACCTCATATTCAATTCTATTATAGGTGATACTAGAAGTAAGTTCAAAACCGGTATTACTTTCGCTTACGATGGCTATGATGAATTGGTGTCGGCAACAGATTACTCTAGAGTAGATAATTCTGTAGGTGCATTTATGGAGTATAGTTATGAGAATTTAGAAAAAGTGAGTTTAACCGCAGGTTTACGTGTAGATAATCATAATAGATTGGGAACATTTGTGACACCTAGGTTTCACATTAGGTATACACCATGGGAAAAAGGAAGTTTACGGGGGTCTTTTGGTAGAGGTAAAAGGGCAGCCAATATTTTTGCCGAGAATCAGCAGCTATTTGGCTCTGCAAGAACCATCAATATTGCCAGTACAGATGGTGAAGTTTATGGTTTGGAGCCGGAAGATGCATGGAATTATGGAGTAAGTTTTTTACAAGGATTTAATTTTTTGAACAAAAAAGGTGATATTACTTTAGATTATTACATCACTGATTTTAAGAATCAGGTAGTAGTAGATTGGGAGAACCCTCAGGAAGTTTCTTTCTACAATTTAGATGGTGATAGTAGTGCCAAAAGTTTTCAGGTTGAGGTGAATTATGAACTATTACCACGTTTAGACTTAAGAACATCATATAAATTCTATGATGTTTCAACAGACTATAGAAGCGGAAACCTTCAAAAACCCTTACTGGCGCAACATCGATTTTTTGTTAATTTAGGGTATGAAACCGAAGCCAAGGAGAACGGATCTCAGTGGAAATTTGATTATACCTTGCATAGTATGGGTAAGAAAAGACTACCGGATACAAGTAGCAACCCTGTAGCGTACCAGTTGGCTGAGTTTTCATCGCCTTATAACCATATGAATGCTCAAATTACCAAGGTGTTCTCAAAAAGTGTTGAGGTATATGTAGGAGGTGAAAACCTTTCTGATGTACAGCAAGACAACCCTGTTTTAGGGGCAGATGATCCGTTTGGTCCAAATTTTGATACTACAATAGTGTTTGCGCCAATTATGGGTAGAATGTTCTATGCAGGCTTTAGATTTAAAATTTAATTTATCAATTAATATACATACTATGAAAACAACTATTTTATCCATTGCAATGATGCTAATTGCCGTGATAACCTATGCACAAGAGAAGAATAAGAAAATGACATTTGATGTCAATGGTAAATGCGCCATGTGTAAAGAGCGTATTGAAGAAGCTGCGCTGAATGTGAAAGGGGTAAAGTATGCAAACTGGAGCATACCAACGCACCAGTTGGATATTATAATGGATGAGCGCAAAACCGATGCAATGAAAATAAAAACGGCTATCGTTGCCGTTGGTCATGATACCAAAGAATTAAAAGCAACAGAAGAAGCTTATAATAGTGTGCATCCTTGTTGTAGATATAGGGAAGACAATTCTGATGATGGTCAACATCATGATGGTAACTAGATAATTGCTTGGTTTAGAGTGAGGTTTTGAAAAGAAAAAAATGGGTGAAATTTTAGTTAATCTTTTGCCAACAAAATAATCACCGATCAAAATCTGAAATACATTAGCTATAGATTTATTTTTAAATTCTATACCAATGGCACAAGCAAAATCAGCAGGGAAACCAGCTGCAAAGCCTGCACCGGCAAAAGCTGGTAAAAAGGCTGCTCCAAAAGCTGCTCCTAGAAAGAAGTAGTCTAGTTATTGCCTTTAGAAGGCATACTGTTTTGGACATTAAAACCACCTTCTGTAAATAAAGAAGGTGGTTTTTTTGTTGCTCATATTTAAAATGAAAAAAACCGCTCTCGATATTTCAAGAGCGGTTTAAATTTTAAAGTCCTCTTTGGGGATTTAGGGGCTTTTACATCATGCCTGGCATTCCGCCACCGCCACCCATTGGAGGCATAGCTGGAGCATCTTCTTTAATATCTGTTAAAGCACATTCAGTAGTAAGGATCATTCCAGAAACAGAAGCTGCATTTTCTAATGCTACTCTAGTTACTTTCTTAGGATCGATGATACCTGCTTTCATCATTTCAACATACTTTTCAGACTTGGCATCGTATCCATAATCACCTTTACCTTCAAGTATTTTGGCGATAACTACTGAACCTTCACCACCTGCGTTAGAAACGATAGTTCTTAAAGGAGCTTCAATGGCACGAGCTACAATTTGTAGACCTGTAGCCTCATCTTCATTATCGGTTGACACTTTAGAAAGAACAGATTTTGCTCTTACCAATGCAACACCACCACCGGCAACAATACCTTCTTCAACGGCTGCTCTTGTAGCGTGTAAAGCATCATCAACTCTATCTTTTTTCTCTTTCATTTCAACTTCAGAAGCAGCACCAACATAAAGTACGGCAACACCACCGGCTAATTTAGCCAAACGCTCTTGAAGTTTTTCCTTATCATAATCAGAGGTAGTTGTCTCTATTTGAGATTTGATCTGGTTAACTCTAGTTTTGATATCTTTTGCAACACCGCCACCATTTACAATAGTAGTGTTGTCTTTATCTATCTGTACTTTTTCGCAAGTACCTAGCATGTCTAAAGTAGTGTTGTCTAAAGAGAAACCTCTTTCTTCAGAAATAACCGTACCACCAGTTAAAATTGCGATATCTTCTAACATTGCCTTTCTTCTGTCACCAAAACCTGGAGCTTTAACGGCAGCAATTTTTAAAGAACCTCTTAATTTGTTCACTACCAATGTAGCCAATGCTTCACCATCGACATCTTCAGCTATGATTAATAATGGCTTACCAGATTGAGCTACTGGCTCCAATACTGGTAATAAGTCTTTCATTGAAGAAATTTTCTTGTCGAACAACAAGATGTATGGGCTGTCTAATTCAGAAACCATTTTTTCTGAATCGGTAACAAAGTAAGGAGAAAGATATCCTCTGTCAAACTGCATACCTTCAACAACATCAACGTAAGTATCTGTTCCTTTGGCTTCTTCAACGGTAATTACACCTTCTTTACCAACTTTACCGAAAGCTTGAGCGATCAAATCACCAATAGTTTCATCGTTGTTGGCAGAGATAGAGGCAACTTGCTTAATTTTCTCGGAAGAATCACCTACTTTTTTAGATTGTTTGGCTAAATCGGCAACGATAGCTTCAACAGCCTTATCAATACCTCTCTTTAAATCCATAGGGTTTGCACCTGCAGCAACGTTCTTTAAGCCTTCTTTTACGATAGCTTGAGCAAGAACTGTAGCGGTAGTAGTACCGTCACCTGCTAAATCATTGGTTTTAGAAGCAACTTCTTTTACCATTTGAGCACCCATGTTTTCTAATGGGTTCTCTAATTCAATTTCTTTTGCTACGGTAACACCATCTTTAGTTACTTGTGGAGCTCCGAATGATTTGCTGATAATAACGTTTCTACCTTTTGGTCCTAATGTTACTTTTACTGCGTTTGCCAATGCATCAACACCTCTTTTAAGGCCGTCTCTAGCATCTATATCAAACTTAATATCTTTTGCCATTTTTATTTGTTGTTTAAATTTTGACCCAATGATATGTCTTAGGTCATTAAAATTATTAATTATCTATTTCGTGAAAATTAAAAGGTCTTAGGTTTTATGCCCAAGCCAAATGCTATTTTTAGATAATAGCTAGAATATCACTCTCTCTCATCATCAAGTAGTCCGTACCTTCTAATTTTAATTCGGTACCGGCGTACTTTCCGTAAAGAACTGTATCTCCAACTTTAACGGTAACACTGTCATCTTTTGTACCAGGACCCACAGCAACAACTTTACCTTTCTGTGGTTTTTCTTTTGCGGTATCAGGAATGTAAAGTCCAGATGCAGTTTTAGTCTCAGCTGCCATTGGCTCAATAAGAACTCGGTCTGCCAATGGTTTGATATTAACTTTAGCCATAATTATTAATTTTTAAATTGATTTTTAGTTTTGTGCATATGTAAAGGCAGAAATTATGCCATTGCCTTTTTACTGACAAATTGTAAACAAAAAATGCCAGCTTGTCATAAGCTGGCATTTTAAATGTATTGTAGTGTGTAGTCTATAAACTATCTGAAGGCGTAGCTTCATTTGTAACTGGTGGTGTTACCTCCTCAGGTAATGTTTCAGGAACTACGGTTTCAATGTCGTCACCTTGTAATAATTTAGAATCTGCATCGCCAAAATTGCCTTTAAGTGCAATGTTAGATGCTAAAATTAAAACTATTAATAAACCAGCTAGCGTCCAAGTACTCTTATCTAAAAAGTCACCTGTTTTTTTTACTCCGCCAACTACTTGGTTTCCACCTCCGCCAAAAGAAGAGGAAAGTCCGCCACCTTTTGGGTTCTGTACCATGATCACTAATACCAACAATAAGCAAACGACTATGATAAGTATTAGGAAAATTGAAAATGTACTCATTCTAAATTATTTATTATCTTTTCGTAATTTTTCTACCGCCTTAATTCGGTCTGCAAAGAAACTACTTTTTTCTGGATATTTCAAACTTAAAATTTTGTAGGCCTGAATAGCGTTTTTATACTTTTTTTGTTCTAGGTAAACCCTTGCTAAAGTCTCTGTCATTAGCTCGTTCTGGTTAATGGTAGATGACTGTGAAATGTCTATGGTTGTACTTTGTTCCGTAGGTACAATTTTGGGGTTGGAAGCTATGAACTTGTCAATACGATCATATTTCTTTTTGATGGCCTCGTTTTTTACCCTTGGTTTTTTTACAGGTTTGTCTGTTGTCTTTTTTTCTTTGACACTGTCTGTATTTTGGCTTTCTGCCTCTACCTTGTTTTCTGCAATAACGGTTTGTTGCTTTTTGGTGTCGTCCTCTTTTGAAGGAGTGGAATCTTCTTCAACTGATTTTTCTAAAGGTTTTTTGGAGGCAAGGCTTAACCACTCTGAAAAAGAATACTTCTCTTTGGCATCAAAAGTTAGAGGTTTTCCAATGTCTAGCGCATTTTCTTCTTCGGTATTATCAGGGTTTTTAGATTGAAACAACTCCGGATCCAAAATTTGCTCTGCATCTTTTTCGTCTTGTGGTAGGGGGTTGTCTTGAGATGGTGTAATTAAAGAAGTTGTAGGTGCTTCTTTAGTGGTGTCATTCAGGTCTTCAGTTTCTTCAGTGGGGCTACTTTCATTTGTGGTAATTACTTCATCAGAAATGTCAAGAGAATCTGTGTTTTCTTTAGTTTCAGTTGAATGAACTATTGTTAGGTCTTTATTTTCTTCTTGAACTTCAATGGCGTTATTGACCTCAATTTCGGCAATAGTTGCCGTAGCTGTATCATATTGTAAAAAGTCTCTAGATGTAATGAAATCAAAAAGCACATCTCTATCTGTCGTAAAAGCAGCCGTTGTTTTTAGAGCTTTGTTGTATTTGTAGCTGTTTAAGTTTTTGAGTCCTTTTAAGTGAAGTGCCCGTGCAGCTTGAAAATAAGGATACTCGGCTATAATATCTTCTAAATGTTTGGTATGAATGGGTTCTACCACTTTGGTAGGGTTTTCTAGAAAATATGTAAAGTCCTTAACGTTCATGTAATTACCAGTCTGCCAAAGAGGCGTTGAAAATATCTTGGGTTAGTCTTTCAAAAATTACCTCGTGGGCTTCACTTTTTATAGTTGCTAACTGTGTGTCTGCAGGGTAGTCGTAAAAGAAAGAAAAACTTTGGTCAAACGCGGCATCTTCTTTCAATTGATTGTAAAACCTGACTTTAACCCGTATAGAAAGTCTGTTTTGAGCTGCTGTTTGCGCTGCAGTTGCAGACATTGGTGAAATTTTATATTCTGTAATTTCACCTTCGTATAGTAAATGTGGATTGCCCGTACTGATCAATTCTAAGCTGGTTTGGTTTTGAATTCTATCTTGCAATGCAAGTGTGAAGTCTCTATCCATACCAGGTTCAAAAGTAGAACCAGGACTTTGAGTGGCATAATTTTGAAAATAATTGACCTTAAAGGTTTTTGCTTCACCCACATTTCCGCCAGTGAAATTGTATACACCACAACTTAAAAATAAAAATATAGGTAGTAGGTATAGTATGGATTGTTTAAGATATCTCATTGAAATGCGATTCATTTAATGTTAAAGGTCGTATTGTTTTATTTTGCGGTAAAGTGTGCGCTCAGAAATACCTAACTCAGTTGCGGCTGCCTTTCTTTTTCCTCTGTTTCTTTCTAATGACTTTTTAATCAATTCTACCTCTTTCTCCTGTAAAGATAGGGTTTCTTCTTCTTGAATTTCTTCGGCAAAATGATATTTGTCTTCGTAAGAATCTTGAATAATAGATGCTTCTTCGTTTTTAGGTTCGGGTAAGTGCAGAACGTTTAAAGAAGTGTCATCTTGGGTGTCATGATCAAAATCAACATCTTCATCATCTTCATTACCATAGATTTTACGTATAAGGTTTTCATTCTCTTTTTGAACTTTTTGAGAATCATTGTTCTTAAGTAGCTCCATGGTCAACTTCTTAAGGTCGTTAAGGTCGCCTTTCATATCGAACAAAACCTTGTATAGGATTTCTCTTTCGTTGCTGAAATCACTTTCAGATTTAGAATTGGAAACTACCGCAGGTAAATTGCTTGAATTGTTGTTAGGTAAATATCCGTGCAGGGTAGATGCTGTTATTGCTCTGTTTTCTTCAAGAACAGACACTTGTTCAGCAATATTTCTTAACTGACGTATGTTACCCGGCCACCTATATTTGGTAAGTAAAGAAACGGCATGGTCATCTAGTCTGATCGTGGGCATCTTGTATTTCTGACTAAAATCAGATGCAAATTTTCTGAACAATAAATGAATATCGTCTTGGCGTTCACGTAAAGGTGGTATGTTGATTTCAACGGTACTTAGTCGGTAATAAAGATCTTCGCGAAAGCGTTCTTTTTTAATCGCCTCGAACATATTAACATTTGTGGCGGCAACAATGCGTACATCTGTTTTTTGAACTTGGGAAGAGCCAACTTTTAAAAATTCTCCGTTCTCCAATACACGTAATAAACGAACCTGTGTGGTTAAAGGTAGCTCGCCAACCTCATCTAAAAATATGGTACCGCCATCGGCAACTTCAAAATAGCCACTTCTGGTTTGTGTTGCACCTGTAAAAGCACCTTTTTCATGACCAAAAAGTTCACTGTCTATAGTGCCTTCCGGTATGGCTCCACAGTTGACCGCAATATATTTAGCATGCTTTCTGTGAGAAAGCGAATGAATAATTTTTGGGATCGATTCTTTGCCTACACCGCTTTCACCGGTAACCAAAACAGAAATATCTGTTGCGGCAACCTGCATTGCTTTTTCTAAAGCACGATTCAATTTTGGGTCTTGCCCAATAATTTCAAAACGTTGTTTTATACTTTGTATGCTTTCCATATAAAATGGCTACTAAAAGTTAATTATTGTCAGAGTACCCAACAGCAACACCTTTTAAGGTTGCTGAAGTGCAATCATTGATTTGAACATTTACAAAATCCCCAATTTTGTAGTTTTCCTTAGGAAAAACAACCACGGTGCTTTGAGAGTTTCTGCCCATCCACTCATTTTCGGATTTTTTAGAGGTTCCTTCGATCAGGACTTCTTGAATTTTACCTACGTGCTTTTCCGTTCTAAATTGACAGTGGCTTCTTTGTAGGGCTATAATTTCAGAAAGACGTCTCTTTTTTATAGGTTCAGGAACATCATCTTCCATTTTTCTACCTGCTAAAGTACCCGGTCTTTCAGAGTAGGCGTACATGTAACCAAAGTCATATTTTACATATTCAAGCGCTTTTAAGGTGTCGGCATGGTCTTCTTCTGTTTCTGTTGGAAAACCGCTAATGATATCTTGGGAAATAGCGCAGTCAGGTATTATTTTTCTAATGTTATCTATGAGTTCAAAATACTCTTCAATAGTGTGTAAGCGGTTCATTTCCTTTAGTATACGATTGCTTCCACTTTGAACGGGTAGGTGAATATGGTTGCAAATATTCTTATGTGCCGCCATAGTCTTTATAACATCCAAGGTCATATCTTGAGGGTTGGATGTTGAAAAACGTATACGCATTTTAGGGTAGGCAAGTGCTACCATATCTAAAAGTTTAGAGAAATTGGTAGCGGTGGCTTTTTGCATTTCAGATGCATTTTCAAAATTTTTCTTGAGTCCGCCGCCATACCATAAATAACTATCTACATTTTGACCAAGTAATGTAATTTCTTTAAAACCCTTTTGCGAAAGCTCTTGTATTTCGGCTAGAATGGACTGTGGGTCTCTACTTCTTTCCCTACCTCTGGTAAAAGGGACTACACAAAAGGTGCACATATTATCGCATCCTCTGGTGATAGATACAAAAGCCGTTACGCCGTTGGTGTTTAATCTAACCGGTGCAATATCACCATAAGTTTCATCTTTGGAAAGAATGACGTTAACAGCATCTCTGCCAGAATCTACTTCTTTAATCAAGTTGGGTAGATCTTTGTAGGCATCTGGTCCAACGACCATGTCCACTATTTTTTCTTCATCTAAAAGCTTGTCTTTTAATCTTTCTGCCATACAGCCAAGAACACCAACTTTTAAATGGGGTCTAGATTTTTTTACTTTATTGTATTCCGTAAGTCTTTTACGTATAGTCTGTTCAGCTTTATCTCTAATAGAACATGTATTTACAAGTACTAAATCTGCTTCTTCTAACGTTTGGGTGGTGTTAAAACCTTCGGTCGCTAGTATAGAAGCTACAATTTCACTGTCCGAAAAGTTCATGGCACAACCGTAACTCTCAATATAAAGATTACGTTTGTTCGTCTCTTTTCCTTCTACTACCAAAGTTGTGCCCTGCACATTTTCGTCTATGGTTTTCTCCATTTTTGTAATACGTTGCGTATAAAATAATTTGGATGGCAAAGATACTATTATAATCAAAAATATGACAAGATGACATGATTATTTAGGTATAGTTTAAGCTTTGCGCTTATTAATTATTTAGATTTAACATTAAAAATAACCACTTACTCCTATGAATTTAGAAAACCTTGCACAGCACATACAAAGTAGACCAAATCTAGACTTTGGTACCATTTTTAGCAGATCAATAGAACTTTTTAAAAAAGTGTGGCTACAGGGCTTCATTACATTATTGTTGACATTTGTAGTAATACTGCCATTTTATATTTTGTTTTACGTGCCAATGATAGCTGCCGGAATTACGGATCGTGAAGCGCTGGAACAGAATGAACTACCGCCAATGATGGTCATTGCAATGGTAATTTTGCTTCCTGTTTTGCTGTTGGTTATTACCACTATGGCGTTGGCGTTGAATGCGGCTTTTCTAAAGATTTGTAAGCAAAAGGATATGGATGAGGTTGCTAATGATGACTACTTTTATTTTTTTAAGGAAGGTAGATTGGGTAAAGTATTCATTTTGTCCTTATATCTTTTAGGACTCTCACTTTTAGGTGGGCTTGCTTGTGGGTTAGGTGTGTTCTATTTGATAGTGCCTATGTCATTACTGCCCGCTTTTTTAGCGTTCTCAAATGATCTGTCGGCATTAGAAATGGTTAAGGCAAGTTTTACGTTAGGCAACAAAAATTGGCTGGTCATTTTTGGTCTGGTATTGGTCATGTCGTTTGTGGCACAATTGGGCTTTGTTTTATGTTGTATTGGTGTATTGTTTACTGTAATGTTGAGTAAAGTACCTGCATACTATATGTATAAGGATGGTGTAGGTTTTAATGAGGTGTCGTAAATTTAACTAGTTGATAACGCAACTATTAGCGGTAACTTTAATCTATAGGGTACAACCGTTTAAATTTAAAGACGATGAGAAATTTCTTTTTTGTTTTGTGTGTAATTGCCACATCAGCATTGGTGTCATGTGATGATGACGGACCCTATGAAGAATACCTTGTAGCTAGACCAATTTTACAAGATGCAGTTTCTTTTAAGGCAGAAGCCGTAGCCGTTACGGAACCTGTGCCCATTGTGACTTCGGGCAAGATATACGCTTACGGAGATTATATTTTTGTGAATGATGTAAATCAAGGTTTTCATGTCATAAATAACCAAAATCCTTCAAACCCAGAGCCTATCGCATTTATTAAATTGGAAGGCAACAATGATATATCTATTAAAAACGATAAGATATATGCGGATAGCTATGGTGATTTGGTGATTTTCGATATTTCGGATATAAATAATATCACCTTAACCAGTCGTATTGTCAATGCCATATATAATAATGATGTTTGGATGTTCAATACAGAATTTCCACAAGCCGATTTTTATGAATACGGAGATATTGACTATGATAAAGATATTGTAGTTGGGTGGGAAGTAAACACGGAAAGGCGCCCTATAAAGGAGTATGAGGCCAGGTTTAATTGCGACGATTGTGTTTTTGCAGATGTAGCCGAAAATTTTAATAATCAATCGCCAACAACAGGGCAGGGCGGTTCTTTGGCTCGTTTTAAGATTATTGGCAATTATCTATACGTGGTAGATTACAGTGATATTAACATATTTGATATTACCGATGTAGAAAATGTACAGGTGTTAGATGATGTGCAAGTCGCTTGGGATATAGAAACAATTTATAGTCAGGGAGAAATTCTTTTTATTGGAGGTGCCCAAGGAATGTATATTTATAGTATTGAAAACCCTCAAAAGCCAGAGTTTATTTCAGAATTTAGGCATGGTACTGCCTGTGATCCCGTAGTCGTTGATGGTGATTATGCATATGTAACGCTAAAAGGCGGTAATTTTTGTGGCACTGCGGAAAGTGGTCTTTACGTTGTAGATGTGTCCAACTTGGAAAATCCAGAATTAAAAGTGATTTATCCAATGGTCGGTCCAAACGGTTTGGGAATAAAAGGAGATACCTTATTTGTTTGTGACGGTACTGCTGGTTTAAAAGTGTATGACAAGAGCAATGCTCCTAATATATCTTTAATCAACACTTTTGAAGATATTGTTGCTTATGATGTTATACCATTATCATCATCTCTTTTGATGATTGGAGAAGGTACTTTGTATCAATACGAATATGTAAATAATGATATTAGGCTGTTAAGTACATTACAGCTGTAAAATTATGAAATGGTTAAAAAAAAGGGGAGGCATTTATAGCCTCCCCTTTTTATTTCGTAAGCTTTAGCTGTTGAAGGCGAGCAATTGGTTTGTTTATAGCTGTGAATTTCATGAAATTACGAGCGTATCTCTGTTGAAATATGGGAAAAAATAAATTCCTGAAATTTCAAAGTATAATTTTTAGTATACATTTGTAAGTATAAACAAGGTTGATGGCGAAAAATTTAGTAATTGTTGAGTCTCCTGCAAAGGCCAAGACTATAGAGAAGTTTTTGGGAAAGGATTTTAAGGTAGAATCGAGCTTTGGTCACATTGCAGATTTACCTTCTAAGGAGTTGGGAGTAGATGTAGAGAATGATTTCACCCCTAAATATATAGTAGATAAAGAAAAGAAGGCTTTGGTTAAAAAGCTTAAAGGTCTTGCGGATAAAGCGGAAACTATATGGCTTGCGAGTGATGAGGACCGTGAGGGAGAAGCCATTTCATGGCACTTGGCAGAAGAATTGGGGCTAGATAAGAAAAAAACAAAAAGAATTGTTTTTAACTCTGTAACCAAGGCTGCAATTCAGAAGGCAATAGAGAATCCGCGAGAAATCAACTTTAATCTTGTAAATGCACAACAAGCTAGGCGAGTTTTGGATCGTTTGGTAGGTTATCAATTATCTCCGGTACTTTGGAAAAAAATTAAACCGGGTCTTTCTGCCGGTCGTGTACAATCTGTAGCCGTAAGGTTGATCGTAGAACGAGAAAGGGATATTGAGGCGTTTGAGCCGCAAGCATCATTTAAGATCGCTGCAGAATTTAAGACTGAAGAAGGTAGTGTGTTTTCTGCCAAGCTGAATAAAACCTTTGCTTCTGAAAAAGAGGCCAAGGCATTTTTAGAAAAGAATATTTCTGCAGATTTCTCGGTAAGCAAATTAGATAAGAAACCAGCAAAGAAATCGCCTTCAGCGCCGTTTACAACATCAACATTACAGCAAGAGGCATCAAGGAAATTGTATTTTTCTGTGGGTAGAACCATGCAGGTGGCACAACGTTTATATGAAGCAGGTTTAATTACCTATATGAGAACGGATAGTGTAAACTTGTCCAATGAAGCATTGGCTTCGGCAAAAGAAGCTATCATAAAGAACTATGGTGAATCTTATAGCGAGACTAGAAATTTTACCGGTAAATCTAAAGGGGCGCAAGAAGCCCATGAGGCCATTAGGCCTACTGATATGGGCAATCAGTCCCCATCATTAGAACGTGATCAATCTAAGTTATATGATTTAATATGGAAACGTACGGTTGCATCTCAAATGAGCGATGCACAGTTAGAGCGTACCAATGTAAAGATCAAGACCAATAAACATTCAGAAGAATTCACGGCGAACGGTGAGGTGATAAAGTTCGACGGATTCTTAAAGGTGTATATGGAAGGCGTAGATGATGAAGATGTTGCCGAAGAACAAGAAGGTATGTTGCCCGCCATGAAAGAAGGTGAGCGTTTGCTGAATAATTTTATCTCTGCGACGGAACGCTTTACAAGACCGCCATATAGATTTACAGAAGCCTCTTTGGTTAAAAAGCTAGAAGAGCTGGGCATTGGTAGACCATCTACATATGCCCCAACAATTTCTACGATCCTTAATAGAGGTTATGTAGAAAAAGGTACAATTGAGGGTACAGAACGTAAGTATCAACAATTGATATTAGCATCAAATAAAATAGAAGAAAAGAATCTTAGTGAAAATGTAGGTTCGGACAAAGGAAAAATGGTGCCTACGGATATAGGTATGATCGTTACCGATTTCTTGGTAAGTAATTTTGCCAATATATTAGACTACAACTTTACTGCACAGGTAGAAGAAGATTTCGATGAAATAGCTTCTGGTGATGAAGATTGGAAGAAAATGATGAAAGACTTTTATAAAGATTTTCATCCAAATGTGGTAGATGTTGAAGAAAATGCGGATCGCGCAAGTGGCGAAAGAATTTTAGGTAAAGATCCTAAGAGTGGTAAACAAGTATCTGTACGTTTAGGTAGATTCGGGCCAATGGTTCAAATTGGAACCGTAGATGATGAAGAGAAGCCAACATTCGCCAGTTTGTTGCCAGAGCAATCTTTGAATACCATTACTTATGAAGAAGCAATGGATCTGTTTAAGCTTCCTAGAAAGTTAGGGGTTTATGAAGGAGAAGAGGTATTGGCCAACGTGGGTAGATTTGGACCTTATGTAAAATTCGGCGATAAATTCATTTCTATGGATAAAGGGGAAAGTGCCTTTGAAATAGAGATGGATAGAGCAATAGAATTAATAGTTGCCAAGCAAAAAGCGGACGCGCCAATTGCGATGTACGAAGAAAAAGAGGTTACCAAAGGAGTAGGTAGGTTTGGTCCGTTCATAAAATGGAACGGTATGTTCATCAACGTTAATAAGAAGTATGATTTTGACAACTTATCAAATGACGATATTGTTGAGCTTATTGAAGTTAAAAAGCAAAAAGAAATAGATAAGGTCGTTCAAAACTGGGAAGAAGAAGGTATTCGGATAGAGAAAGCCAGATGGGGGCGCCATAACGTTATTAAGGGCAAGATCAAGGTTGAATTGGCTAAAACGGTAGATGTTACCAAAATGTCGTTGGAAGAAGCTCAGAAATTAATTGAACAAAAAACACCAAAGAAAAAGACAAAAGCCAAGGCTAAGAAAAAAAAGTAATCTATTTTTAAGTCTTTATAAGAGTGTAGTATTTTTATGATTTCTAAACCTATTCAATAATGGCCTTTGATTTTTTAGTTCCGGTATCGGACAAAGTTTTAGCCCATAATGAGTTATTGCCAAGTCAATCTATTGGTAAAAACACCTATATACATACTGAAAAGGATGGTTTGCCGGTATTGGCAAATGCCACAGTTGCCATTTTAGGGGTAAGGGAGTCTAGAAATGCATATGAGAAAAAACACGAAAAGCTAGATGTTTCCGCTATACGATTACAGTTCTACAAACTTTTAATAGGAAATTGGAACGCAACTATTGTAGATCTGGGGGATATAGAAGAAGGCGCAACTGTAGAGGATACTTATTTTGTAGTAAAAGAAGTAGTTGCCGGTTTACTTGAAGAAGATATCATTCCTATCATTTTAGGAGCTACACAAGATATTACATATCCTGCATACAGGGCTTTTGATGGTATTAGGGATATGATCAACCTGGTAGCTATTGATAGCAGGTTCGATTTTGGTATAGAAGATGAGCTTATATCTTCGCATTCCTACATGAGTAAAATCATTACAGATAAACCTAATAACCTTTTCAATTTTTCAAATATTGGTTATCAAAGTTATTTTAATGCCCAGGAAGAAATAGATCTTATGGAGCGTTTATTTTTTGATGCCTATAGACTTGGTGAGGTTGCAAATGATATTTCTTTGGCAGAGCCTGTGCTAAGAAATGCGCACATGGTAAGTTTAGACTTACGATCTGTAAAAGCAAGTGAAATTTCTATGTCGGCAAATTTCTCTCCTAACGGATTTAATGGTAGAGAAATATGTGCAATATCCAGATATGCCGGTATCAGTGATAAAGTGTCTGTTTTTGGATTGTACGAAATGGAGAATACCGTACAATCACAACAGCTAATAGCACAAATAATATGGTACTTTATAGAAGGTATCAATTTTAGGATTAAAGAATCTCCATACACCAAAACAGATGATTTTGTTAAGTATAACGTACCTAGCGAAGATGAAGAATTGGTGTTCTACAAAAGCTTATTAACAGAAAGATGGTGGACAGAAGTGCCATCTATTTTTACTTCACATACTAAAGCCAATACACCTGCGTTATTACCTTGCACCGAGAAGGATTATGTAGACGCATGTAATCAACAGATTCCTGAAAGGTGGTTCAAGGCCTATAAGAAAGGCTTTAATTAACATAATTTTTTTTAAAGCATTAAAAGACTTTAATACAATATTTTATATAAAACCTAGTTTTAGTTGTTAGAATAAATTATTGTATTCTGAGTTTAAACCATAATCGAAATTTAACCTAAAGTATGAAGAAGCTATTGTTATCCTCTATAGCGTTTGTTTTTTTACTCACAAGTTGTGGGTCTAAACAGAAAGGTGAGCTAACCGGAGTCCAGGGAAAAAAGTGGTATCCAGAAAAACCATATGGAATGGAACTTATCCCAAGGGGTTCTTTTATCATGGGTAAGAGTGAGGAAGACCAAGGAAAATTATTGAATGCACCAACCAAGACAGTTACGGTACGTTCTTTTTACATGGATGATACTGAAATTACCAATAGTGAGTATCGTCAGTTTGTAGAATGGGTAAAAGATTCTATTGTTAGAACCAAGTTGGCCATTTTAGCAGATGAATTAGGTATTGGTCCAGAAGAAGGTGGTATTGGTGATTATGCATTTAAAGATGCAGATACAACAAGAGCATCTGTATATGATAAATATATGTTGGATAATTACTCTGGTATGGGCGAAACAGGATACGAAGGTAGAGCGTTGAGCAAAGATGAAGACCTTGTGTGGGACACATCGGAATATCCAGATGAATATTATACCGAAATTATGGATTCTATCTATTTGTCTGAAGAAGAATCTTATAATGGTCAACGTACTATTGACGTTAAGCAATTAAAATATAAGTACAGCTGGATGGATATTGAAGCAGCGGCAAGAGCATCTGTAAAAGGAAATACTAGCCGTAAAGACTTTATCAGAACAGAAGAGGTAGAAATTTATCCGGATACTACGGTATGGATCAGAGATTTCTCATACTCGTACAATGAGCCTATGCACAATGATTATTTCTGGCATGATGCGTATAGCGAATATCCTGTAGTAGGTATTAGCTGGCAACAGGCAAAAGCATTCTGTAATTGGAGAACCAAGTTCAAGAATGATGATAATAAGAGTCGTGGAAAGCAGTTCGTAAACCAATTTAGACTTCCAACAGAGGCAGAATGGGAATATGCGGCAAGAGGTGGTATCGAAGGTGGTACTTATCCTTGGGGTGGACCATACGTTATTAGTGATACAGGTTGTTTTATGGCAAACTTTAAACCACAACGTGGAGATTATGCAGCAGATGCCGCTTTATATACGGTAGAAGCTAAATCTTACGAGCCAAATGATTATAACATGTATAATATGGCCGGTAATGTATCTGAGTGGACAAACTCTAGCTACGATCCAAGTGCTTACGATTATGTTTCAACAATGAACCCTAACGGAGGTGATCAATCTAACACAAGAAAAGTTATTAGAGGAGGTTCTTGGAAAGATGTAGCATACTTTTTACAAGTAAGTACAAGAGACTTTGAGTATGCAGATTCAGCTCGTAGTTACATAGGATTCAGAACAGTACAAGATTATATGGGTGAGGAAGACTCAACACAATAAATAATAATATTAACAGTTTTATAATAAATTCAAATTCATTTTTTAACCAAATCTTTTTTATTAAACCTTAAATTAAATTAAAATCATGGCACAGTCAAAATCCACAAAAAAATTATTTAACATGGCCTACGGCCTTGGAGCATCAGTTGTAATTATCGGTGCATTATTTAAAATTCTTCACTGGGAGTTAGGACCTTTAAATGGTGGTATTCTTCTAGCGATAGGTCTTATAACAGAAGCACTTATTTTTGCGATCAGTGCATTTGAACCAGTAGATGACGATTTAGATTGGTCATTGGTATACCCAGAATTAGCTGGTGGTGAGAGCAAAGCTCCTAAGAAAGCACAAGCTGCTACAGAAGTAAAAGAAGCAGAGGCATCTTTATCTAAGAAATTGGATGACTTATTAAAAGAAGCTGGTGTAGATGCAAACCTTATGGAAAGCTTAGGTACTAGCATCAAGAACTTTGAAGGTGCTGCTAAAGGTATCGCTCCAACTGTTGATGCAATGGAGTCTACTAAGAAATATTCAAGCGAAATGGTTCAGGCTGCAGCTCAAATGGAGTCTTTGAACAGTCTTTATAAAGTACAATTGGAAAGTGCTAGCAAACAAGCTTCAGTTAATGAAGAGGTTGTTCAAAATGCAAGTGCACTTAAAGATCAAATGGCATCTTTGTCTACAAACCTTTCTTCATTGAATGGTGTATATGGTGGTATGTTATCTGCAATGAGCAAAAACTAATTTGGATTTTTACCGACCCGAATCAATTATTAATTAAAAATCTAAATTAAAAATCCATGGCAGGAGGAAAACAATCACCACGTCAGAAGATGGTCAACTTAATGTATTTGATCTTCATCGCAATGTTGGCGTTAAACATGAGTAAAGAGGTGCTAGCGGCATTCGGTATTATGAATGAAAAGCTAGAGACTTCTAACGAAAAGACAACAGCAAGTAACAATGCGTTCTTGGAAAGTCTTGGAACTAAAGCATCTGAAGATGCTGCAAAGTATGACAAGTTATATCAAAATGCTCAGCAGATCAAAGCAATGTCTCAAGAGTATTATGATTATTTGGAAGGACTTAAAAAAGGTATGATGGAAGGGATCGAAGATCCTAAAGATTATGCTCGTATGGATATGTCCGATTACTTAGACCAGAAATTATTTCAAGGTGAAAATTTATCGGAAGACGGTAAAAAGTTCATGAGTAACCTTACAGGTTATAGAGATCAAGTTGCTGCAATAGTACCAGCTGCTTTAAAGCAATCTGTTATCGATCGTTTCCAAACAGGAGATGAGAACGGTAAAGTTGAAAAAAGAGACGGTACAAAGCAAGATTGGATCAACTACCACTACGAAGGGTATCCTTTAGTAGCATCTTTGGCGAAATTAACACAGTTACAAGCTGATGTTAAGATAACTGAAGAAGCAGCTTTGAAATCTATGTTGGCAGGTGAGTTGACCGAGCAAGTTTCTTTAAAGAACTTTGCAACATCTCTTTCGGCTACTAAATCTGCATACTATGCAGGTGAAAAGTACGATGGTAAGATCATTATCAGCAAAACTGATAATTCTTCTACTCCAGTAAGAGCTGAATTGACTTTAGACGGAAGAAAATTATCTGAAGGTTCTGATTATAAATTAGAGGCAGGTGGTGTTAAAATGTTGATTGGTTCTGGTTCTGCCGGTGATCATGAAGTAAAAGGTACGATCTACTTTAAGCAAGACGGTGAAGAAATTCCTGTTGAGGTTAATAACTCTTTCGCAACGATTTCTAAGCCAAATGCTGCTTTGATCGCTGCAGATAAAATGAATGTTGTTTATAGAGGTGTTGCTAACCCAATGTCTATCTCTATACCAGGTATACCTAACAATAAGGTTAGAGCATCTGCTCCAGGTCTTAAAGCGGTAAGTGGTAGTAAGTATGTAATGACACCAGGTACTGGTAGAAATGTTACTATTACAGCTTCAGGTACATTGCCAGATGGTCAGTCTGTATCTTCTAAGTCTGAATTCAGAATTAAGGATATTCCAAGACCGGAAGGAAGCATAAGCAAGCAAACAGGTAGTCTTAAACTTCCAAAGAGAAATGTTGAGATCGCTACTATAGGTGCTGGTTTAGAAGACTTCGATTTTGATTTGAACTTAGCGGTAAGCGGTTTCAAATTCAAAGTACCAGGTCAGCCAACCGTTTCTGTTAGAGGAAACAAAATGAATGCTAAGGCTAAACAAGCTTTATCACGTGCTAAAAGAGGAGATGTTGTACAAATATTCGATATCGAAGCTTATATCACAAACAATAAGAGTTACAAGTTAAAGAAAGTATCTCCAGTAGTAGTGGAGATTACAAACTAAATAAATGGAATGATACCGGGTAAGCCCTATGGTCTTGCCCGGTTAATTTTAAAGTGAAACAAACATGAATTGGAAAAATGTTTTAGTAATGGGAGCGGTAACAATGTTACCTTTATCAATGATGGCCCAGGCAAATGTATTGAACGCAAAGAAACCTAGTGAGGTTGGTATTCGTACAGAAGCTCAAAAGGCTGTGGATAATGATGCTCCATTAGAATATGGTTATGTAGATGATAGGGATATACTTTGGTCTAAAACCTTATGGGAGACCATAGATTTAGATGAGAGAGTAAACTTCCCATTATACTACCCAACAGATACTATGGATATTGGACCAGATAGAAGGTCATTATACCACGTACTGGTTAAAAATTTAAAAAGTGGAAAATTAGATACTTATACAGATTCTTATTTTACACAAAAAAGAACTTATGCAGATTTAAAAGATGCCTTGCAAATGGTTGATACTCTAGATTATGGGTATGAGCAAATGAATGCAGGTGAAGCTGTTTCTGAAGAGTATATTACCCGTAGAACTATTTCTGCAGCGGATATTGAAGAATATCATATAAAAGGTATTTGGTATTTCGATAAAAGACAAGGAGAGTTAAAGTACCGTCTTTTAGGTATTGCTCCTGTTGCTCCGGATGTTAACTTTATGGACGACGAAAATCCAGATATGGTTGAGCTTTTTTGGGTATGGTACCCAGATGCGCGCGAAATGTTGCACGAGGCTAAACTATTTAACTCCCAGAATTCTGCACAACCCATATCATTTGACATGTTGTTGAATGCACGTAGGTTTGATGCTGTTATTTATAAAGAAGATAACGTTCAAGGAGATAGAAATATTGATGATTACATTTCTGATAATGCTTTGTTCCAATTGTTGGAAGCAAAAAGAATCAAAGAAACTATTAGAGATAAAGAACAAGACATGTGGGCTTACTAAGCTTGCTGAAAATCCAATTCACATAAAAAAGACCCGATCTGTAGATCGGGTCTTTTGTTTTATATACTGTTTCATACATTGTAAGTACATTTGTGGTATGGTAGATTATATGATTGTTGGTCTAGGTTTGGCAGGTACTGCCTTTTGTGAAAACCTACGCAGAAATAATAAGACTTTTGTAGTGTTTAATGACCGTTCACAAACATCTTCTAGAGTTGCAGGTGGTTTGTACAATCCTATAATTTTAAAAAGGTTTACACTCTCATGGCGGGCAGATGAGCAATTGCCTGTGGCTACCGAATTTTATAGCGGGTTAGAGCAATTTTTAAATGTAAGGTTTGATGAAAAATTAAATGTACTCCGAAAATTCGCTTCTATTGAAGAGCAAAATTTGTGGTTTGAAGCTGCCGATAAAAACAAGTTAAAGCCCTTTTTGGATGTTACCTTGGCGCAAAACGATAATGCAGCCCTTAACATCCCTTTTCAATTTGGTAAAGTATTACAAACAGGTAAACTGGATACTAAATTCTTATTTGATAGTTATGAGAAATGGCTAAGTGAAAATGATAAAATTTACGCACAGACATTTCATTATGAGCAATTGAAAGTTGAAGAGGATTGTGTTGTATATCAAAATGTAAAAGCTAAAAACATTGTATTTACCGAAGGGTACGGTATGGTGTGCAATCCGTTTTTCAATTATTTGCCAATACAGGGGTCTAAAGGAGAATATATTGTAATCAAGGCAAAAGGTTTAAATGAGGGGAATATTATAAAATCATCTATTTTTTTAATTCCGCTTGGTGATGATCTATACAAAGTGGGTGCTACCTACAACAGAGAACAAAAAGACAATATTACTACAGAGAAAGCCAAGAATGAACTTATAGAAAAACTTAATGGCCTTTTAAAGTGTAATTATACAGTGGTTGATCATGTAGCAGGTATGAGACCTACGGTAAAAGATAGAAGACCATTGGTGGGGCAACATCCTAAGCACAAAAACTTATGGGTGCTGAACGGTTTTGGATCTCATGGTATTACCATTGCACCGTGGGCGGCCAAATCTCTTTATGATCGTATTGAAACAAAAGCACCGCTATTGGCAGAAATGGACATAGCCCGGTTTACTAATGACTAGTGTTGTGTAAAGTGGCCTTGGCATCATACTTCACGAACATATTGATCCAAATATTTCTAGAAATTCTCATGATTACAGGCATAAATACGACCAGGGTTCCAATTATCGCAATAAAAGTGGTGATGAGGCTAGCTCCAAGAAAAAGATTGGCAATGACAAAAGCAGCAACGGCAAAAGCAATACCTACTGCATAACTAACATACATAGCGCCATAAAAGAAAGAAGGCTCAATTTTATATTTTAGGTCGCAATGATCACATCTTTCGTGCATTTCAAAAATTTTGCCCATATGATATGGGTTTTTGTCCACATACATACTTTCTTTATGGCATCTGGGGCAACTTCCTGTTAAAATACTGTAGAGTTTGTTTCCTTTTTTTAACATTTGCAAAACTTTACACTAAGGTACGATTTTAAGGCATTTTTCTTGTCTTATATCTATTTGAAGAAAAGATAATTAAGCATGTATGTATAGATAATTTTTATCTATATCCAAGGCTAACAAGAAGAATTAGAATTTATGTTAAACGTTCACAACCTATCTGTCTCTTTTGGAGGAGAATATCTATTTGAAGAAATTTCATTTCGCTTAAATGCCGGTAATAGAGTAGGGTTAGTAGGTAAAAACGGTGCAGGTAAGTCAACCTTATTAAAACTGCTTAATAAGGATATGGCTTTGGATACCGGAGTAATTGCGGTTGAAAAAGACATAAAAATTGGTTTTTTAAGACAGGATATAGATTTTGTTCAAGGCAGGTCGGTTTTAGAAGAGGCTTATCAAGCTTTTGAAGAGATCAAAGCTCTAGAGTTAAAGTTAGATGAGATTAACCATCAATTGGCAGAGCGTACAGATTATGAATCAGAATCGTACAATCAATTAATAGTAGATTTAAGTGATATTACCCAACATTATGAAATTTTGGGAGGATATAACTACCAAGGAGAGACAGAAAAAATACTACAAGGTTTAGGTTTCAAAAGAGAGGATTTTGATAAAAAGACCGAAACTTTTTCCGGTGGATGGCGAATGCGTATAGAACTTGCAAAACTACTGCTGCAAAGTAATGACGTGTTGCTCTTAGATGAGCCTACCAACCACTTGGATATAGAATCCATTATTTGGTTTGAGCAGTTTTTAAATAATTATACCGGTGCTGTTGTAATTGTTTCTCATGATAAAATGTTCTTGGATAATGTAACCAATAGAACTATAGAAATATCTTTAGGTCGCATATATGATTATAATAAGCCATACACCCAGTATTTGGTTTTAAGGAATGAGATCAAACAACAACAAATTAATGCACAGAAGAATCAAGAGAAAGAGATTCAGCAAGCAGAGCGTTTAATAGAGAAGTTTAGGGCAAAATCTACCAAGGCTTCTATGGCACAATCTTTAATAAAGAAGCTTGATAAAATTGAACGTATTGAAGTTGATGAAGATGACAACAGTGTTATGAGTCTGCGTTTTCCTGTATCCGTCACTCCTGGCAAGGTAGTGGTTGAGATAGAGGAGCTTTCTAAGTCTTACGGTAAGAATTTGGTGTTAAACGATATTAATTTGCTCATTGAACGTGACAGCAAAACGGCTTTTGTTGGGCAGAACGGACAAGGAAAATCTACCCTGGCTAAAATTATAGTTGGCGATTTGGAACATGAGGGTCACTTAAAATTGGGGCATAACGTGCAAATAGGCTATTTTGCTCAGAACCAGGCAGAGTATTTAGATGGTAATAAGACCATACTTGATACCATGATAGATGCCGCCAATGAAAAGAATAGAAGTAAGGTTAGAGATATTTTAGGGTCATTTTTGTTTAGGGGAGATGAAGTTGATAAATACGTTAAAGTTTTGTCCGGTGGTGAGCGTAACCGTTTGGCTTTGGCAAAGATGTTATTGCAGCCATTTAACGTACTTGTAATGGATGAGCCTACCAATCACCTGGATATCAAATCTAAAAATGTACTAAAACAAGCCTGTTTAAACTTTGAAGGCACCTTAATTTTAGTTTCTCACGATAGAGATTTTTTACAAGGGCTTACCAATAAAGTCTATGAGTTTAAAGACCAAAAGATTAGAGAATATTTGGGCGATGTAGATTTTTACTTGGAGCAACGTAAAGTAGAGGATTTTAGGGCAATTGAGAAAAAACAGACCGTTGTTGCCGAAAAGGAGAAGCCAAAAGCAACCACATCATTTCAAGATCAGAAAAAAATTAAGAGTTTAAAAAATCAATTAAGCTCTGTAGAAAGTAAAATTGGTTCTTTAGAAAAGGAGATCAAAGAGATTGACCATAATTTGTTGGTAGACTATGATGCTACTATAGCTGAGCCTAATTTCTTTGATGGATATCAAGCCAAAAAGAAGAAATTAGAGACGTTAATGCAAAAGTGGGAAACGTTAACAATTGATATTGAGGAATTAACATAATTCAGTTTTGTCTCACCACAGATTTTGATAGTTTCACCACAGATTTAGCTACTTTCACAACATAGCAGGGTAAATCAACGATAAAATTTCAGTTTTCAACGTTATTAGTTCAAATTTGTAGGATAATTCCTAGTTGAATACGTTTACCAAACCACCATCATATGAAAAAACTATACTATTTAAGTTTCAGCTTATTATTTCTGACAACAGTTTGTTTTGCAGAAGTATCTAAAAAAGAGAAAAAAGCATTAATTGATCTTTACGAAACTACCAATGGTAAGCATTGGGTAAAGAAATGGGATCTGAATGCACCAGTTTCTAAATGGCACGGTGTTAAGGTTGAAAATGACAAGGTAGTTGAAATCAACTTGTTTCATAATAATCTTATGGGGTCTTTATCCTCGCAAATAGGTGACCTTGAGAACCTAAGAGTATTGAATCTTGCATTTAATTCAATAACAGGTAAGTTACCGGTAGAAATTGAAAACCTATCCAATTTAAAAATTTTAAAGTTAGAAATGAACAGGTTAAATGGTGAACTACCTGAAGGTATTGGTAGCTTGTTACAACTAGAGGAACTTTCTGCTTTCAATAATTTTTTCACAGGGGAGATTCCATCTACGGTTGGTAATTTAAAAGGATTAAAGGTGCTGAATCTTTCTAGTAATGAATTCATTGGTGATATACCAAGTTCATTGGGTGCGTTATCTCAATTAGAGACTTTGGGTCTTTTTGAAAATAGATTAGAAGGTGCTATTCCAAGAGATATGGGTAACCTTAGTAATTTAAAGGAATTGGTATTGGCAAACAATAGACTTATAGGTGATATTCCCAACGAGTTTTCACAATTGGCTAGCCTAGAGGTATTTCAAATTCAGAACAACAATTTTAGTTCTTTTAAAGCTTTAGAGCTTTTGGAAACTAAAGAGTATTTGGTTTTTGATTACGATAAAGAAGACGATAAAATAGAATTTAAAGATATAAACTTCAGTAGAACCAGAATGGTGGATACGAAGTTTGAAGATATAGAAGAGTAAGAGTAGTTTACACTTTTAGTTAGTTTGGTGAAAGAAAGAGATGTTGAACAGCATCTCTTTCTTGTTTTTGTACCATAAAGGTTCAGCTATATATCATAAATGTATTTTTTGCACGTTATAATAAAAGTACTTTTTACACTAAAGTAGGTTTATACTTGTTTAAGCTGTGAAAAGTGTATTTAAAAAGCCCCCAAACCTTAATATTTTCAGTATGAAAAATGTTATTAATTTTACCTGCATAGTGCTTTTCATGACCTGTAGTTATTTGGTCAATGCACAAATACCTGAAAAGGAGAAACAATATTTAATAGATTTCAATAATAGCACCGTTGGTGAACAGTGGCAGCGTAAATGGGATTTGAAGTCCGATCCAGCTACTTGGCATGGAGTTGAGGTTGCAAACGGTCATGTTGTTGGTTTAAAATTATATCGAAACAATTTAACAGGTGCTATTCCAGATGGTATTTCTGCGCTTTCTCATTTAAAATCATTGAACCTTGCTTTTAACGTGATTGAAGGTGAACTGCCTAAAGATTTGTTTAGTTTGCAAAAGCTGTCCTCATTGCGTTTAGAAATGAACAAGATATCAGGGACTTTGCCCCAAGATTTTTCAAAAATGGCAGCATTGGAAGAACTTTCTATGTTCAATAATTTATTTCAAGGTGAAATTCCTGATGGTATCGGTGCAATTTCTAATCTAAAGACCTTAAACCTTTCCAGTAATTATTTAGAAGGAAGTTTACCCAAGTCGCTTGAAAAACTTGAAAAATTAGAGCGTTTAGAGTTATTTGGAAATAAGTTGGCAGGAGCAATTGAAGTAGATTTAGGACGCTTGGTGAACTTAAGGGAAATAATTCTTTCTTATAATAAATTTGAAGGCGATTTGCCAAGTGGTATGGCAACATTGAGTAACCTAGAATTTGTACAATTACAAGGCAATGATTTTAGATCCCTAAACTCATTGTTAAGAATGCAAAGTACTAAACTTGCTGTGTTTGATAGTGATGACGAATTTTTGAATTTAAAATTTGGTACGGGCGAAGTAAATAGAACACGTATAGTAGATACCAAATATGAAGATGCAAAGCGAAATTAAATAGCTTAAAAATACTAAGGGAAAGGGATGTGAGAGCATCCCTTTTTTGTTTTATACCTACCGTAAAGTCAATATTTTTTATGATTACTTTAACCATAAAGGCTTTCAATGCCAGAAGTGTTTTTTTGTAGTTTCGCCGATGATTATATGATTTCCAAAAATTTCTAGTTAAAGTCTATTTAAAAAAGCTATTCTGTTTTAACAATATTTTGATGATTACCCTATAAGGTAAAGACATTTTACCCGTTGATAGTAAGTGCTTTTTTTAAAAACTTTTGTACAAAACGGCATGTAGATTTAAGCTGAGATTGTTTCAAAGTCGTTTCACTCTTGAATTTGGTCGTTTCATTTAATCATCATCATCCTAAGGGATATTAAAAAGTACTTTTGATCCTGTGTTTTTTGAAATACGCTTATAAATTATAATAAAATGCGAAAAATTATTTTTACCGTTCTAGGTATTTTACTAATTGTAGTATCCTTTTTTTTAGCGGGTTATATTATTGATAGTAAGAAAACATTCAAACCCAAATCTGAGAAAGTAGTAAAAACAGTATTTACCGAGGTCGTTGAAAATGGTACGGTACCAATTATAGTATCGGCAAATGGTAATTTAACCGCTAAACAACGCGTAGAGCTATATGCGGAGGTTCAAGGAGTCTTCAAAAAGGGGAGCAAATTGTTTAAAGAAGGTCAGTCTTTTCGTAAAGGTGAGACCATTATAAATATAGATGCAGATGAATACGCGGCAAGTGTGCAGTCTGCCAAAAGTAATCTCTTCAATCAATTAACGGCGGTAATGCCAGATTTACGTTTAGATTACCCGGACATTTACTCAAAGTGGCAAGACTATCTTACCAATTTTGATATGTCTAAAAGTACTCCCGCCTTACCAGAATTGGCTACTGAAAAAGAAAAGTTCTTCATCTCTGGAAGAGGTATTTTAACTAGCTATTATAATGTTAAGAATTTAGAACAAAGATTATCCAAATACCGTATTGTGGCACCATTTTCCGGAGTACTTACAGAGACTTTGGTTACAGAAGGTACTTTGGTAAGATCAGGTCAAAAACTAGGGGAGTTCATTAATACCGAAGTTTATGAATTGGAAGTTGCCATAAGTAAAAGATATACGGATCTATTGAAAGTGGGCGAATCTGTAGAACTAACAAATTTGGATGATAACAGCACATATAAGGGCAAGGTTACTAGAATCAATGGAAGTATTGATCAAGCGACACAAACCGTAAATGCATATATAGAGGTAGAAGATAAGAATCTAAGGGAAGGAATGTACTTAGAGGCAGATCTTGATGCTAAAAAAGAGGAGAATGCTATTGAGGTAGATAGAGGTCTATTATTGGAAGATAACAAGATTTTTGTAGTAAGGGATTCTATACTTGACGTCATAGATGTAGAGCCCGTTTATTTTTCGGATAAACGTGTAGTTCTTAAGAACGTACCCAACGGTGTTACTATAGTTTCAAAGCCAATAAGCGGAGCTTATACCGGTATGGCAGTTAAAATTTATGCTGAACAACCAGAAAATACTAAAGGATAATGCGTAAACTGATTGAATATTTTATTCGGTATCATGTTGCCGTAAATGTCGTAGTAATATCCTTTGCCCTATTTGGTATAGTTGGTGCAAAGGCATTGAAATCTTCTTACTTTCCACTGACGGATTCTAAAAATATTTCTATCACCATTACTTATCCAGGTGCTTCGCCACAAGAGGTGGAAGAAGGTATTGTTCTAAAGATAGAGGATAACCTAAAAGGACTTGAAGGTGTTGATCGTGTAACCTCTACCTCAAGAGAAAATAGTGGTACGATCAATGTGGAGATTGAAAAAGGGGAAAATATAGATTTCATGCTTTTGGAGGTCAAGAATGCGGTAGATAGGGTGCCGACCTTTCCAACAGGTATGGAGCCTTTGATTGTTTCTAAGTTAGAGACCGTTCGCCAAACCATATCATTTGCAATAAGTGGAGATAATATTCCGTTGGCAACATTAAAAAGTGTAGGTAGGGAAATTGAGAATGACCTACGTGCAATGGACGGTATATCTCAAATAGAGATTTCTGGTTTTCCAGATGAGGAAATTGAAATAGCCGTGAACGAGAATGACCTTTTGGCATACGGACTTTCATTTACAGAAGTTGCAAGTGCAGTTGGTAATGCCAATATACTTGTGACCGGTGGTAATATTAAGACTGATGCCGAAGAGTATTTAATACGTGCCAATAACCGTTCGTATTATGGTAGTGAGTTAAATAACCTTGTGGTTAGGGCAGATCAATCTGGTAACGTAATTCGTTTAAAAGACGTGGCGGTAGTAAGGGATCGCTTTGCAGAAACGCCAAATGCAAGTTATTTCAATGGCAATTTATCTGTTAGTGTCTCTATTACAAGTACCAATAATGAAGATCTTATTGTAGCGGCCGATCAAGTGAATGAATATGTTGATGTATTCAATGAAAAGTACAATAACATTAAATTGGATGTTGTTTCCGATCAATCTATCACTCTTAATCAAAGAACGCAACTATTAACCGAAAATGCCATTATGGGTATGGTTTTGGTGTTGATATTCCTATCACTTTTCTTGAATACTAGATTGGCGTTCTGGGTAGCCTTTGGTTTACCGGTAGCGTTTTTAGGAATGTTTGTTTTTGCGGGCTTCTTTGATGTTACCATTAATGTACTGTCGTTATTTGGTATGATTATCGTAATTGGTATTCTGGTAGATGATGGTATTGTAATTGCAGAGAATATCTATCAGCATTATGAAAAAGGTAAATCTCCTGTTCAGGCAGCTGTAGATGGTACTATGGAGGTATTGCCTCCAATTATTTCCGCTATTATAACCACTATTTTGGCATTCTCTATTTTCTTGTTTTTAGATAGTAGAATTGGGGAATTCTTTGGTGAAGTATCCGTAATCGTTATTTTAACATTGGTGGTGTCATTGGTAGAGGCATTGGTCATATTACCTGCTCACTTGGCACATTCAAAAGCATTACAGCCTATTGATACCAAGCCAAAAAGCGGATTCGCAAATGCATTTGCCAAACTTAGGGTAATAAATGAGTTTGGAGATAGATTAATGGTATGGATGCGTGATAATCTTTATACTCCCGTATTGAGATTTTCAATGAATCATAAAATATTTATGTTTGCCGTTTTCGCTTCGGCATTCATATTAACGTTAGGTTCTGTTGGTGGTGGTATTATTAGAACGGCTTTCTTTCCAAGAATTGCCAGTGACCGTGTGGGTATAGAACTAGAAATGCCAAACGGAACCAATGAGAAAATAACAGATTCTATTATTTCATTTATAGAGGAGAAAGCAATCATAGTAAATCAAGAACTGTCCGATAAATATTTTCCTGAAGGCGATAAAATGGTTTTTGAAAATATGATTAGAAGATTGGGACCAGGTTCTTCATCTGCGGTATTGACCATTAACCTATTACCAGGCGAAGAAAGACCTAATGAGATTTCTGCGGATATGGTTACCCGTAGATTGGAAGAATTGGTAGGTCCGGTTTTAGGCGTAGAAAGTTTGATCTATGGTTCTGGTGGTAATTTTGGTGGATCGCCTGTATCGGTATCCTTATTAGGGAATAATATAGAGCAATTAAAGGCTGCAAAGGTAGAGCTTAAAGAAATTCTTACTAAAAACCCAAGATTAAAGGATATTGCCGATAATGATCCTGCCGGTATTAAAGAAATCAGATTGACCTTAAAGGAAAATGCCTATTTACTTGGTTTGGATCTTCAAGCTTTAATGACCCAGGTTCGTGCCGGTTTCTTTGGTGTACAGGCACAACGTTTTCAAAGGTCACAAGATGAGATTAGGGTTTGGGTGCGCTATGATAGAGAAGAGCGTTCTTCAATTTCCAATTTAGATGATATGAGAATTGTAACTCCGTCTGGTGAGCGTGTGCCATTAAGCGAGGTTGCAGATTATACTATTGTTCGTGGAGATGTAGCCATCAACCGTTTAGAAGGAAGGCGAGAAATTCAGGTATCCGCAGATATGAAAGATGTAAAGGATAGTCCCACGGAAATCATGACGGAGATTCAAAACGTACACATGCCGGAAATACAATCTAAATATCCAACGGTAAGTGCTTCTTATGAAGGGCAAAATAGAGAATTGGAGAAGTTGACAGGGTCTTTAAAACTGGTTGGTTTTACGGTAATCCTTTTAATATACATCACAATAGCATTTACGTTTAGAAGTTTCAGTCAGCCGTTAATGTTACTGCTATTGGTGCCATTTAGCTTTACCGCAGTTGCTTGGGGTCACTGGATTCATGATTTTCCTATAAACGTACTTTCTATATTGGGTATCATTGCATTGATCGGTATTATGGTTAATGATGGTTTGGTACTCATAGGTAAGTTCAATTCTAATTTAAGGGAAGGTATGTCTTTTGACAACGCCATTTTTGAAGCCGGTAAATCAAGATTTAGAGCAATTTTCTTAACATCGGTAACCACGATCGCAGGTTTAGCTCCACTAATGTTAGAGACCAGTAGACAGGCGCAATTCTTAAAGCCAATGGCAATTTCCATTGCTTATGGTATTGGTATTGCTACGGTGCTTACCTTGTTGATGTTGCCATTGTTTTTATCGTTCAGTAACAACTTAAAAGCACAGAATCTATCTTTCGCTTCTGGTCATAAGATTACGAAAGAAGAGGTAGAAAGAGCGATCAAGGAAAGAAAGGAAGCTGCGCATTTAGAAGGTCATACGCAACATGCAATAGAAGATGGTGCTCAAACACATAAGAATCTAGATAAGTTATAATGAGTAAAGTAAGATTCATCACATTATTGATATTTCTCCCTGTTTGTTCAATTTTTGCACAAGAGAAAACACTCTCAAAAGAAGAAGCTGTAGCTAAGGCATTGGAGAATAATTTTGGAATTGAGATTGCAAAAGGTCAGGTTGATATTGCCGAGAATAATGCCAGTGTGCTCAACTCCGGCTATTTGCCAACGTTAACGGGTACTGCCGCTGCTACATATAATAACAATAATACGACCACGGAATTCCCAGGGCAGTTCAATGATGATGGTAGTGCTAGAGATGATATTTCCATTGATGGTGCAGAGAGCCAAAGATACAGTGCGGCTTTAAACCTTAATTACACTTTGTTTGATGGTTTGGGTAGGTACTATAACTATAAAAGACTAAAAGAGCAGTATCAGCTAAGTACCTTACAGGCACGTGAGACTATTGAGAACACCATGATCCAAATGTTTACGGTCTATTTTGAAATTGCCCGTTTAACTGAAAATAGAAATGTACAAAAGCAAGCTTTGGAGATTTCTAGGGATAGGATCACAAGGTCGGAATATTCTTTTGAATACGGACAAAACACCAAATTGGATATTTTGAACGCACAGGTAGATATGACCAATGATAGTATTGCATTATTGAACACTGAGCAGCAATTGGCCAATGCAAAGCGCGATCTAAACGTAGTGTTGAATCAAGATTTAAGTTCACAGTATATGGTAGATACCACAGTGGTCTTTATACCTAAGTTTCAAATAGTGGAGTTTATGGATCAAGCCATAGCCAATAACGTGGCCGTACTACAGACAGAGACCAATTTGAACATTAATGCCTATGACATTAAAGTAAATAAGTCTGGGTATTTGCCTACTATTGGGTTAACAGGTTCTTACGGTTGGAACAGAAACCAGAATGCTCCTTCTGCATTTTTAACGGGAGCGGTTTTTCCGGGTACAAATTCTAACGTTGGTAATTATGCATTGGGTGCCAGTTTAACATGGAATCTTTTTGATGGCGGTAGTACAACGGTAAGCGTAAAGAATGCGAAAATTGCCTATGCCAATCAAGAACTGTTAAGAAAGCAGGTAGAGCTAGAGGTAAATCGTGATATGCAGAATGCCATGGCGTTATATGAGAATCTGCTGAAAATATATCAAATACAAGAACAGAATGTATTTACCAATGAGAATAACTTTGAACGTTCAAAAGAGCAGTTTCAGTTAGGTAGTATTACGTCCATAGAATTTAGACAGGCACAGATCAATTTATTGAATGCGCAGACCAATAAGAATTTGGCAAAATATGATGCTAAGCTGGCAGAACTACAATTGTTGCAGCTAACTGGGCAGTTATTGAATATAGAATTGTAAGGGGCAATTAATTACGAAAGACATGTATAGCGATAGAACAAATAGCGAACTCATAGAGATAATGAACCAACATTCATTGCTCACTTTTGAAGCGCAATTAAGTTTACAGGAGGAGTTGCAAAAACGTGCTGTTGTTGTGGACCTTAGTGATTTAAACACCACCATTGCAAATAAAAGGGCACAGATCCAGAATTTAGAGTATTTGAAGGATTTTGGTTTTCAAGCAAATAGAACCGTTGACGGATTTACCATTACAAGAACTCAAAAAGCATTGTTTACAGATGTTTTAGCGGTTATTGTTGGTCTTTTGGTGTTTCTTTTGGGCGTGTACGGTTGTATCAATTTGGTATACACCTTTATAAATGGCGATGAACTAGATGTTTTTACCTTGGCATATAAATTTGCCATGGCAGGTTTAATATTTATTGGCTTCAGTTTTTTTAGTGGGTTACAGCGACTTTTCGATTTTTACGGGTTTGAGTTACGTAAGGCGAACGGTTCAATAACCTTAAAAAAACGCTTTGATGTAAAGTTGGAAGAAGTACAGATAAACGCTACCGATATTCATTTGGAAGAGGATGAGGATATTTTGGCCATAAAATTAGGTCATGAGACCATTTTTACTTCAAATGGCGGAAATCTTATACAAACTCTTACCTTACAAGAATTGGCAAAAGAGCTGAAAGCATAACCATTTTCTATGTTCGAGCATTATTTTCAATGTCCGTATTGCTGGGAAGAAGTTTCCATGCTTCTAGACCCATCTATTGCGCAACAGACTTATGTAGAAGATTGTGAAGTATGCTGTAACCCGATCGAGGTTACTCCGCAATTTCAAGAAAGTGAACTTGTAGCGTTTAATGTTCAGAGTATAGAACAGTAATTACTCGGGTATGGCAATCTTGCCACCAAAGGTATCATCCTTGTCCACTGATTTTGGATTTCCATATACTGTAATGGAACCACCAGCTTTTACTTTTGCAATAACGGCCTCACTGGCATAAACTTCGGCACTGCCACCAGATAGCACTATTACGGTACTGTTTTTAGTCTTTAGCCCCTTGTTAAAAAGTTTACCTCCGGTATTGATTATGACCTCTTGGTTGGTGCTGGTACCCGAAAGTTTTATCTCGCTACCACTGGTGCTTTTGGCAGATACATTGTTATAGGCAATATTTAAGGTAATGGTGCTGGCATCTTGTGCTTCGATCGCTAAATCTGTACCAATGACCAATCCTGTAGATATAATTCTAGAATTCTTATTGGCATCTATTATCGATAATGCTTCGGTATAATAAAGTTTAAGGCTTAAGGTGGAATTTAATACAGATTCCCCAGAACACATTTTTAAGCGTAAACGTGCATCGTTTTCGGTAATGCTAAGGTCTTTTTTGTGTTCTAGAGGTATTTCAATCTTGTTTTCCTCACCTTTTACCAGGGTAACGCTAATTCTATCATACACTTGTAGCTCGGTAAAGTTCTCTAAAGGAATAATGGCGTTGTTTTGAGCAACTAAAAGGGTAGTGCAGAAAAGCATGGTAAAAAACAGCAAAGATTTCATGAAGCGTTGGCAATTAGATTACAAAGTTAAGATACAATTTGATTTTAAGCACCATGCGGTAGCAAATCATAAAACTCCTTTTTTTAAGTTAAAAAACGCCTTGGTCAGCTTTAGGTTTTACAGTTTTGCTATCTTATACTATAGTTTAATCATCTCTTGGTTCATGAAAAGGAAATATCTTTTGGTCACACTTTTTGTAATAGTTGGCATTGTAGGTTTTGCAGGGGTACAATATCTGCCAACATCGGAAAATGAAGGTGTTTCGGTAACTCTGGATTCCGTTTCTACTAGAAGGGATCTACGCAGGTCGTTCTTCGATAAACGAGAGATATTAGTGGTGTATGGGGCAAAGGACCCCAACTTGCAACAGCTATACCAAAAACTTCTGGAAGAACTTTCAAAACAAGAGCTTACTCGTTCTAGACGCAGTGTAAAGGTGAGTTTTAAATCGGTAGCGGAGGTTGATCAAGAAATATTTAAGACATCTATTGTCTATTTGGTGGGTGCCGTAAATGAAAACCCTTTCATTAAAAAATATATGGCCAATACGCCGTTTCAAATTTCCGAAACCGATATAACCATAGGGACTAAGAGCATTCCAAATAACAATTCAATTTTAGGCGTTTGTTTTTACCCAAGTCCGCTAGACTCAAAATTACCTTTCGCATATTTAACTGGTACCGATGCCAAAGAAGTGTTTGAACTTTTTGCCGATAAGGTAGCAGAAAGAGGTCAGTCGTTTTACCGTCAGAATTTAGAATATGAGGTATATGAGCAGAAAGAACGATTGGTTATGGGCGATTTTAATACCCGTTGGGGAATTGAAGGGTCTACTTTCTTTGATTTCGCCACAGGTACAAGAGTGTTATTGGATACTGAGGAGTTTAAGTTTATAGACCATCAAAAAGCGATCGATACCGCTGATGTAACTAAAAAATTAAGAGAGGTCAAAGCGGCCAAAGCCAAAGTGGTCAACTTTGTTGGTAACGGCAATGTCCCAAAAATTACCTATAACTTTTATACCTGTACAGAAGAGAAAGGTTTGATGACAGGCAATACCGATCACTCTACTTTTGATCCCGCAACAAATGCCGTACATACTATTGTCAACAATATATATGCACATAATAATATAGGTAGGGACAATGCATTGGTTTTGTACAACCTAATTGGGGAGAGTAGTAAAACCATATTTAATGTAGGTCTACCTATTTATTTTACGGATACTTGGCAAATGAAAGGCTATAAGTACTGGGCGGCAAGATTGGTTGAATCTGAAAATACGTATACCGTAGCAGAGCTATTGGACAATTCATTTTTAGAAATGGAATCTTCATTGATAAGGGATTGTATGGCAAGTACCTTCACAGATTTTTTGGTAAAGACTTGGGGTAAGGATCGGTACTTGAAACAATATAAGAACATATCGCTTTCTGATGCTGAGATAAAAAGATTGAACGTAAAATGGCAACAATATTTAGAGGAGTTGCCTAAAGCGCATCCGAAAATCCAAAAGCAAGCAAAGACATTGCCCTATCTAAAAGGTTTTAATTTTGCACATGAAGGTTATAGTATTTACAACGGCTACGGTTCTCAAAAAGCGACCGAATCTCTTTTAAAACAAAAGAATATGGGCAGTAATGCCATGGCCATTGTACCCTATACGGGTATTAACGATATTAATACACCAACCCCTTTACACTTTAGTGATAATGCCGGTAGTGAAAATGATGATGCCGTGGTACATGCCGTGTCCATGGCAAGTAAAATGGGCATGTATACCTTGCTAAAGCCACAGATATATGTAGGTGGAAGCTGGCCAGGTGGTATAGATATGCCTACGGATGCCCAATGGGATAAATTTCATGATTATTATTATAGATGGATTCGTCATTACGCCTTCTTGGCAGAAATTCATGGGATGGATGCCTTATGTATTGGTGTGGAATTTACAAAGGCCACTTTGGCAAGACCAGATGCTTGGCGCCAAATGATCAAACAAACCCGTGCACTTTACTCAGGTAAGATCACTTATGCCGCCAATTGGGGCGATGAGTTCGAGAAAATCGAGTTTTGGGACGATTTAGATTTCATTGGGTTGAACTCCTACTATCCATTAAGTAAAAAAGACAATCCTACCAATGCCGAAATGAGCTTAAGGTTCGATACGGTGAAGACCAAAATTAAAAAAGTATATGACCGCTTTAAAAAGCCAATAGTTTTTACCGAAATCGGATTCAGGAGTATAGATACCCCTTGGAAGAATCCGCATGCTGAGGCAGATGAAACTATCAATGAAGAGGCACAGCAAAGGTCTTATGAGGTTATATTTAAGGGAATTCAAAATGAGCCATGGTGCCAGGGCATACTATGGTGGAAATTTCCTAGCTACATAGAATACCGTGGCGAGCATAACAATGCGTTTACCCCAAATAATAAATTGGCAGAGGAAACGGTTAGGGAGTGGTTCACTAAATAGGAAGGCATCCGTAAAAACAAAAGTATACTCTTTGTTTAAAAGCATCAGATTGGTAGTGCTCAGGTACTAATTTCTTCAAAATTATTCCCGCTTTACATCCACCAAAAATAATTCATAACTGTCTAAAGCTGTTTTAGATGGCAAATTCGACAGTTGAGTCACTAATATTATCTGCCTGCGGTATTGCTCAATATCTTTGGGGTATAGAAAACAATTCTAAAAACTTAAAATTATAAAATCATGAAAAACATTAAAATTTTATCGGCGGTAGTCATAGTGGCCGTCACCTTTATATCATTTAAAGGAGTACAGAAACAAAAGGAAGCAGATAAGGCAGAAATCACTGCTATTTTTGAAGATTGTGTTATTGATCTAGAAGCGCAGTTAGAAGCATCTTTAGAAATGGGCAAATTAAACGCCAATGAAATAGTAGTGGTAGAGATGGCCGAAGAAGTAAACTTAGGTTTTGACACCTTTGAATATTTGCCTCTTGATTTTGATCCCTATGCAGGTGCTAATTTATCTGAAATAGATTTTGAAATTTTTGAAGAGGAAGAAATAGTGGAATTAGGTTTTGAAACTGCGGCATATTTGCCAAACAATTTTAACGCCTATGCACTTTAAGAAGTTAGTGTAGTTTAAATGTAAGTTGGTCTTTGCTTTTGCAAAGGCCGGCTTTTTTACGTTTTACAAAATCAAAGTTATTATTACGGTATATTTGAGAAGTACCATTTAGAAAAGAGATTACATGGCATTGACAAAGGTTAAACAGGGTGAAGTAGTAAAAACGGCCCTACTCTTAGGTATTTTGGTATCGCTGCCAAAAACAATCTATCTATATAATGGTATTATGGAGGGGAATTTAAATTTCTCCATGTCATGGGTAACCGATTTTTTATATAGATATCTATTCTTCTTTTGTTTTTCTTGGTCGGTCATTCAGTTAAATGCCAATATAGATTATGATGGATTAAAATGGCCTCCGTTTTTAAAATGGCTATTAATACTGGTCATAAATGTTGTATCGCTGTTTGTAGTGGTCAAGGTGATTATTGCGTTTTATCCTTTGGTAAATGGCAGGGTATTGGAATCTCACGAAGAAGGTTGGGTCAATTTCACCTTCATCAATCTATCAATTGTTTTGTTTTTTATAGCTAGGTTATTACGGGTAAGTACGGATAAGCAAGAGAGTAGAATAGAAAATGAACAGTTGAAACAACAAAATTTGGAGAATGAGCTTGCCGCCCTTAAAAACCAGATAGATCCACACTTTCTGTTTAACTCCTTAAACTCGTTATCGTCATTAATTCGTGAGAATGAAAAAGCTACGCAGTTCGTAAATAAGCTTTCATACATGTACCGCTACATTTTGCAGAGTAGCGAGATCAATTTGGTGCCCGTTAAAGACGAGCTAAAGTTTTTACGTAGCTATATTTATTTAATGGAAACCCGTTACCGCGATCGTATAAGAATAGAGGTAGATATAGATGAAAAACTCTTAGATCGTAAAGTGCCGCCTTTGGCTTTGCAATCTTTAGTGGAGAATTCTGTAAAGCATAATGAGATATCATCTACCAACCCGTTGACCGTTAAGGTGTATTCTACAGAAGGATCGTTGTTTGTGGAAAATCCTATTCGTACGCGTAGTACCGTGGCAGAAGGTATGGGCACGGGCTTGTACAATTTAAAGAAACGCTACTTGCTTTTACTAAAGAATGAAGTTAAGGTAAGCACCCAAAATGATATATTTAAAGTAGAATTGCCCTTAAACCGCCCGGCATGAAAGTAATAATTGTAGAAGATGAACTTGCCGCTAGTGATAACTTGGCGTATCTGCTGACCAAGATCGATCCAAATATTGAGATCGTTACGGTGTTAGATACCGTTAAGGCTGCAGTAGATTTTTTCAGTAATCCGTTTGAAGGTGTTTTGGTGTTTATGGATATTCACTTGGCAGACGGTATTTCATTTGAAATTTTTGATCAGGTCACTATTAACGTTCCTATTATATTCACCACCGCTTATGACCAGTATGCGTTAAAGGCATTTAAAGTGAATAGTATTGATTATCTGTTGAAGCCTATTGATCAAGAAGAGCTTTCAGATGCCTTGGATCGCTTTAATGCCCAAAATCAAAAAAAGGGAATGGACGAGCAGCAAATGCAAAGCCTCTTACATTTAATACAGACCAAGCCCAATAGGTATAAACAGACATTTTTAGTGGGTATCGGTGATCAATTGTTGCCTATTAAAACAGCGGATATTGCCTATTTTTATATAGATACCGGTGTGGTGAAAGCGGTTACGGTACAAGAGCGTTCCTATGTATTGGATATCAAGTTAGAGGAAGTGGAAGATGCACTTGATCCAACACTTTTCTATAGGGCAAACCGGCAATTTATAGTACGTAGAGAAGCTATTGTTACTATAAAACTACACTTTAACAGTAAGCTGTTGGTAGAAGTCCATCCGCCGTGTAACGAGCGTATTGTAGTGAGCAAGGCAAAAGCATCGGATTTTAAAAGTTGGGTAGGTAGGTGAAAATGGCCTTAAGGTATGGTGCCGATTTCATTCAGTTTCCACTCGCCATTTTTATTTTTCTTGAATGAAAAAATATGTTGCCCACCTTCAAAAAATGCAGTGGGTAGGGTAGTGGTCACTAATATGTGGGCGAATGCCACCCCATTCTTATCTTCGTTTGAAATAACCGTTTCATTTTCCCTGAGCATGTGTATGAATTTTTGATTGAACAGGATGTCATAGTCATTGGCGATAAAACTATCTATGGGAATATAAATGAAATCTTCATAAATTTTATCGTACCAGAGAGAGTCGTTTTCCCTTAAAAGGTTCATTTGTTGTACTTCGGATGGAGTATTTTCTAAACAATCGTAACAGCGAATGGTCTTGTCCGATGATTGCTTAAAAGCTACTTTATCTTTAGCCTCTAAATCGGACAAAAAAGACGTCCACATAACAGTTACATCATCACTTGATGCTTTCTTTTCTTGTTGGCAAGACATGAAGGTGACAACCAGTAGAGGAATACATAATAATCGTTTTATTTCCATAGTGTTATTCTAATGAGTCTTCCCTTGGGCTTTTATGGTATTGCTTAGGAATGATTTCTACGGTAAGTTGTTTGTTCTCCATACCGATAATCCTGAATTTTAGTTGTTCAAATTTTTCAGGTGATCCCCAACTGGCATATTCTTCAGGGTAAAGTTGTTTAAATTCTTTCAACCATTTATGACCGGAGTATAAACTGGCTATTCTTGTGTTCTCATCAAATTCCCAAGTTCCTTTTTCGGTTAATGTAGTAAAGCATGCTTGATCGCTCGTGCTTTCATGTTCACTTTCATTAAATGCTAGTAGGGTTATTTTAGATCCAAATTTTACATCCTCCGGTGGTATATCATCACAGCGATGATAAATTGCAATGTTGGTTGATGGGCTTGTTTCCTTTTTCAGTACCCAACATCCATACAAGTCATATTCAGAAATTGTAGCTTCTTGGGCATTACAGCCTATGGCTATAAGGATAAAAAATATGCCAAAAAGTACAGGTCTCTTCATAAGTGAATTAGCATCAATAATTAAACCATTAAATTAATTTGGTTATTTATAAGATCTCTTTTTTCATCAAAACATGTAACAATTTGCACAAAAATGCTACATATAGGCGTAGTTAATTATCAAAATCGTTCAAAACATGCAAAAACACATTCAGCCTCTTACCATGAAAATTTTGAAATACTTTATTCTTACTGTTGGTGTTTTAGGTTTAGCGGCTACACTTTTAAATGTGTTCTATTTTAAAGATACATCAAGTAGTAATTTCGGTAGTTTTATAAGCTGTATATATTTAATATTCATCTCTTTCCGATTTGAAAAGATGATCACCTGGCTAAATTCCAAACTAAAAAGAGCTTAGCGCCCAGCGCTAAACGCAATGCGTGGCACGCTTGGCGCATAATTTATTAAGGGCTTTGTGCTTAGCGCAAAGTGAAATTCATTATGTTACCAACAACCAACAACCAACAACCAACAACCAACAACTAATCATCAATCTCCGCATCCGGAAGGTCAAGAATCGTTGAGGTAGATAATGAGTTACCGGCAATACCTTTAATAGAACCAAACAGCACGTTAATATTCTCTTGAACGCCCCAAATTTGCTTTTCCCTAACCGCAAAATTCTTGTATGAGGCTTTTTTCTCGTAGTTCAGTTGCTTGATCATAGAATCATAGTTTTCAATAATTCTATTAATGTTCTGTACAAACTCGTTACTGGTTAGGTAAGAATATAAAAGCTCCATTTTATCGCCCTTGTTCTCGTCAGATGATTTGATCGATTGTGTTTTTAGCAGCAATTCGCGCAGCACCAGCGATACACTTTTTACCTCATTGAAGCCACAGATCCATACACCGTTCTTCTCCCCAAAGCGATCCATATCTGGCGGAAAGGTCTCGGTAACGATCACCGCAATATCTGCCTTGCAATTGATCTGGTCTTGCTTCAGCTTATTGATCCAATCATTACTGAAGTTCTTGGTACGCTTGCTCTCATATACGATAGAACCACAGGTCTGCTGAAGGGAGTTAATCACCGTTTGTATACAATCTGCACCACGAATACCCTTGCCAACCTCGTCTATATTATCAAAAGGGTAGGTGTTACGTAGCAACTCTTCTAAGGCAAGTTCTTGTATTTCGCCCTGCATTTGCATAGAACCTTGTTCGGCCTTGCGCTTCATTTCATCAATAAGTTTCCTTTGGTCGTCCAGTTGCTTTTGGTATTCCTTCTCTTTCAGCGCCATGGCCTCACGCTCTTTTGCCTTGGCTTTTTCTTCTATGATAGATTGCTTCTCCAACAACTCTTTTTGCACGTTCATCTTCAGTTCCTCGGCTTTCTCCTTTAATTCGTTCTCACGTTTTAAAAGATCGATCTCTTGGGCGCGCAAAGCTCTGTTCTCCTCTTTCTTTTTTTCGTTCTCTTGTTGTAGGGCACGCAGTTGCTGCTCAAAAGATTCGTTGGTCTGCTTTTGTATTTTTTCAGATTCCTTAGCAAGACGTTGCGCCAGCTTCTCTTTAAAAAGCTCGTTCTCTTTTTCTTTCTTCTTCTCGAACTCTTCTACCTCAAGTTCAAGCTTTCTACGTTCTTTATTGAATTTCTCTGCCTGCTCTGCTACTTTACGTTCGTATTCAGCCTTAAAATGAGCCTGCATTTTGCCAGAAAGCGCCTCTTCTACATCAAACTCATGCGCACAATTCGGACATTTAATTTTATCTACCATGTTCAAATATCATTTGTAACTATAAAAATACAGAACCCAAATTAGGCATACAATCTTTAGGCGATAATCCAATCAAAAATGCACTAGTTATTGTTGGCGGACTGACAATTATCATAGAATAAACAGCCGTAAGAAATTACTTTTACGGCATTAAAATGACCAAACTATGATAACAATGAATCTTCCCTTGGTAAACTGGAGCAATGGTGTAGTAATGATCGCCGTATTTGCCGGCGTCTGCATAGGCCTAGTAGGTATTGTACTTTCTATTATGAATTCTGATAAAAAGAAGCAGGAGTAATATTATTGATACAAAACGTACCGTGGTGGCGTAAGACCGTTTAAGCGCATGGCAACCAACATTTGCCCTCTATGGTGGGTAATATGGTCTGCCAACAGCATACATATTTGTCTTTTAGAACGATCCAGCCCAAAATAGTCCAAATGATCGTCCAATGCTTTGGGGTCAAAATCCTTTAACAAGGCAATGGCTTCGGTAAAGGTTTGGTCTATACGTGCCATCATTTCCGCCTTGGTCTTATGGGCAGGTTTAAAAACGGTATCGGTTTGGTATACACGGGCTTCACGACCACCTAAAAGCGACTGGCTATGCCAATCTAGCGCAAAACCAATGTGCATTAGATGCTCGGAGAAGCTCAAAGATTCTGCCGTGGCTTTGTAACCATACTTTTCTTCGGGCATCATTTCTGCGACCAAGAGCAAATACTTGCGGGAGTTCTCCAAACGTTCAATACTATCTTCTAGAAATTGATCTTGCTGGGCAACCAATGTTATGGAGGAAAATAGAATGAAAGAGATAAGTGCAATTGTTTTTTTCATGATGAGCGATGATGAGGTGAGCAACTAATTTACTCCATTTGTTGCAGTGAACAGCCATTTTTACGCTCTTCTTGGGATAGTATCCAAACATTGATGACTTTTTGATCCAACTCATTTTCTTCATTTGGCATTACTAGGTCTATGATCGCAATACTTTCTGTAGCAATGGTATAGGTATTATGCTCTAATAGATAACCGTTAACATACACCGGGTTGTTCTCTTCCAAATTAAAAAAGGCATTGAGTTGTGTTTGTGTTTTAGAAGGTATCTTCTTTTTTAGTTTGGCAAACAAAATACCGTTTGCCGTGAGATTATAAAAATGCGCTTTGCGGCTAGGTTTGTCCTTTATCACTGCTATATCTTCAATGTCTTCCTTTGAAGTGATGATGTTTTTATGGGCGATAATATGCTCGTCAACCAAGAGTATAGGGCAACTGATATTTGCTGCCTGTGGTAGTTTATTGAAGCTGTCTTGGGCATTGTTAGTATAGTAAAAAAAGAAGAATAGAAATGTAACAAAGATAGTTTTCATAGGTAATCATAGATTACATTAATTATTTTTCACCTTGGCATTTGGTATTATTTAATTTTTTTCTTCTCTTTTAAAGTATTTCTTGTTCGAAATTGGATAGGGATTAATGACGGTCTTGTCTATTAATAGTTACATAGGTTAGCACAAAATTTTGCAAGTACACACCAAAATAAAAATTCGAGAGGATTTTTAGAAGTAGACGAGAACAAGCAATTACTTATAGCCATAGTTAGCAAACGTTATTTTTTCTTCTTAGCTTCTATTTGTTTAACTTTTGATTCTATACTCGGAAGTTCAGACATATTTGGAAATTCCTCTTCCACTTCTTCTGAAGCTTCTAAAGATGGTTTAATTGTTCCGCCCTGATTATATAAATCAGCGATTTCTTTTAGAGCCATTTTTATTCGTGCAATTTGTTCAGGGTCTTTACCTGAAAAATACTTGTTGTAAATAAATTGAGCTTCCTTTTCTGCGATTTCATTTACCCCTTCTTTTGATTTTTCAACAACTTCTTCTATGGCATTATTAGAGATTTTCATTTCTCTAACTTTCTGTTGTACCAATAGTCCTTCTTGCAATTTTTTGAAGACTACTGCTCCAGACCAAGCGAGTCCGCCAATAGTTTGAACAATGGCTGTTGAAGTGGCAAGAATATCAATCCAGTTTGAACCAGAATCAAAACCTATAATTTTGAATCCACCTTCAATTTCATCAGTTAGTAGAGTTTGGCTAAAAATTTTTGTCAATTTAGAACTTACTTTTTCTAATTCTTGGAAGTCTGCAATATCAGGAATTTTTATGCTAACAATTAAACTACTATCAATCTCGTGATTTTGAGCCATTTCAATCGATTCGGCTGTTCCTTCGAGTATAGCCTTTAATTGAGGTATATTCTTGTTAAGTATATTAAATTCTTGCTGTTGAATTATAAGATTTGCTCCATTAAAACTATAAAAGCTTTGATTTTGAAGTTCAGTCAACATATCAGGCATCAGTCCCAAATCTTCAATTTCCAAAATCGCATTTTTCAAATCTTCAGGGTTGTTCATTTGGTATGTTGGCGGTGAAGAATTTCTTTTACCTGCTAAAACCTCTAATTCAGGTAATATTTCTTGAATTATATGTTTAATGGTTCTTAATCTCATTTTTGTTCTTAATGTTTGCTAACGGTCTAGTATAAGAAAAGTAGCGGATTTTCAAGTACTAACTTTTCGGTTAAACACAGACCTTTTTTATATTTACTTACGTTCGTTTTAGCAATTAAACCGCTATTATTTTTATACATTTTTAGGCACTGGCTTTTTATTTCTTTCCTCGTATTTTGTCATACCATTTCAAGTTTTTAAGTCGTTCTATTTCTCTTTTATTGATTTCAATTTCTTTGTTTTTTTTGCTTAAATCCGATTCAGTTTTCCGAAGTTTAGTTTCAAGTCCATTAGAGTGAATTTGAGAGTCAAATAGTTCGTTTTCAACTTGTTTTAATGCTTCTTTAAAACGTTTGGCTTCGTTTTCAAACTCAGCAGTTTTTTCTAAAAGTAATCCAATCGAGGAATTCTGTTCAGATATTTTAGCTGATTTTTCGTCAAGTTCTTGATTTAGCAAAACAATACGTTCTTTTGCTTCTGTCAGTTCATTGTTGGTCAATTCATTTTTCTCAATAATCGAAGAGCTTTTTTGTTTGTAATCTATAAGCCGTTTTCCTTGTACTTCAATGAATTTTTTAAATTGATTCGTATCTATATCATTCCGAAACTTTCGAGCTTTTTTGAAAAAATCAAACGCGGATTTAATTTTTCCTTTTTTAAAATCCTCTCTTGCTTTCTTATAATAAAAATCTGCCTTTCCAGTGTTTAGTTCTTCTGCAACCAAAGTGTCTGGCGTTTCGTTCTTTGCAAATTCAATAACTCTTGGGTCAGTCTTAATTGCTCCTTGATGAAGTTGTGTTTTTAACACAAGTCCATTGAAGGAAGTACAACGACTTAAAGCAACATATACTTGACCAGATGCAAATGCTCCACTAAGGTCAGCTATGACTTTTTCAAAAGTTAGTCCTTGACTTTTATGTACGGTTATTGCCCAAGCTAATTTTATTGGAAATTGCTCAAAAGTTCCTATGATTTCTTCTTCTATACTCTTAGTTTCTTTATTGTAAGTGTATTTAATATTTTGCCATTCTGCTCGCTCTACTTCGACTTCTTGCTCATTGTCGAATACTGTTACGATTTTATTTTCTTCAAGTTCTTTAATTTTTCCAATTTTCCCATTGAAATATCTCTTACGGTCTCCACTATCATTTTTGATAAACATTATTTGAGCACCAACTTTTAAATGCAAATAATGGTCAGTCGGTTTCATTTTGTCAGGAAAAACATTAGTGATTTTTGCCTCATAAGTAAATTGCTCTGTTTCGAGTTGATTTAATCTTGTAAGGTTTGTTTCATTTACAATTCTGTTATGAGTAGCAAGAATTATGTAATCACTACCATTTGCGGAAAATGTTGGTTGGTATTTTGAGTTTAAGGTTTGAAAGTCAATAGGTTTTACTTGATTTACTCTAACTCTATTTAATAGGTCGATAAACTCTTGTTCATTTTGTCGGTAAATCTTTTTTAACTCAATATAGAGTGGTTTTTCGGTCTCAATAACTTTTGCGCTAAAGAAAAAAGGTGTTTTGTAAAATTGGGATAAGATATTCCATTCCTCTCGGTTTGCTATTGGTGGTAATTGGAAAGTATCTCCAATTAGGATTACTTGAACACCGCCAAAAGGGAAGTGTGGTTTTTTTCTACAAACTCGAAGTATTTTATCAATTACATCTAATACATCACTTCTAACCATTGATATTTCATCAATAATCAATAATTCCAAATTTTCAATTATATCTCGTTTTTCTTCTTGGTACTTGAATGTGTCATAGATAGTAACTTTGTTTTCGCTACCTAATGAACTTGTTCTAAGTCGCAAATCATCTGGGACAAATGGACCAAAAGGAATTTGAAAAAAAGAATGAATTGTTACACCACCGGCATTTATAGCAGCGACTCCTGTTGGTGCTAAAATCACAGTATTTTTTCTTGTGATTTTCTTGATGTATTTTAGAAATGTGGTTTTTCCAGTACCGGCTTTTCCAGTAAGATAAATTAGCTTATCAGTGTGCTTTACAAATTCAGCAGCATTATTAAATTCAACATTTTCTTTGTCGAGTTCTATGTTGTCCACTGTTTCTATCATTGTTGGTTTTTTCAGCTTGTGCCTAACTATGGTGTATGTTTACAATTACACATATTCGTAAATAGTAAGGTATTTGTGCAATTGCTATTATAAAATATTTTCAGCTAAAGTGGTAGGGGGAGTATACTTTGCTTACTACTGCAATATAAAGAAGTTTTCGGCATATTTTCTTACGGTTTTCCGTAAAACTGTCAGAAAAATAAACGGGTTGCCTACTATAAGGCGGGGAGGTTTATAATTAAGATCAGAACACCTAAGAACCCACCCCTTTGGTCCCCTCCCAAGAGGGGAGGTTTTCGTCTTTGTTTTGGGTTTGTTGGTTGTTGGGGAGCTGCGTTTTCAAAAAGGTTACCACCACTTTTTATCTAAAAAATGTAATAAAAGTCACAACCTATTCCCCTCCTCGGAGGGGCTAGGGGTGGGTCCTTATGGGTTAGCATGTTCCAAAAAATCTACAGCACCCGATCACCCACCCCTCAATCCCCTCCCAAGTGGGGAGGTTAGCGTTTTTATTTTGAGTTTGTTGGTTGTTGGGGAGCTACGTTTTCAAAAAGGTTACCACCACTTTCTTATCTAAAAAGTGAAATAAAAGTCACAAACTATTCCCCTCCTTGGAGGGGCTAGGGGTGGGTCCTTAAGGGTTAGCATATTCCATGAAATCTACTACACCCGATCACCCACCCCTAAATCCCCTCCCGAGTGGGGAGGTTAGCGTTTTTGTTTTGGGTTTTTTGGTTGTTGGGGAGCTGCGTTTTCAAAAAGGTAACCATCACTATTTTATCTAAAATGTCCAATAATAGTCCCAAACTGTTCCCCTCCTCGGAGGGGCTAGGGGTGGGTTCTTCCTTGTTCCAATTCTTCAATATACTCTTTAATTTCTTCCAAAACGCTAGATAGATTATTCTTCACATCACTATCTGAAAACCTAATCATGTTTACTCCTAAAGATGCCAAACGTGCTTGTCGTTTCCTATCTTTTTCTTCATGTCCTTCTTTAAAGTGGATACTGCCATCTACTTCTATGGCAAGTTGAAGATCTTTACAGTAAAAGTCTACTATATACTGGTCAATAGGTATTTGCCTGCTAAATTTGTAACCCAATTTTTTACCCTTAATTTCTCGCCATAGGGCAATTTCACCTAAGGTCATATTGTTCCTTAGCTTTTTAGCAAGTTCTACTAAATATGGGTGGTATGGTATAATTTTTCTCATAGTAGTACCCACCCCTTAGTCCCCTCCCAAGAGGGGAGAATTGCGTTTTTGATTGTGAAGTTAGCGTTGGTTGAAAGTTCAATTGTCATTTAATTATTTTGCTGAAAGTTAAATTACGGTCTCAATTTTTTCCCCTCCTTGGAGGGGCTAGGGGTGGGTATTTTACTCCACCTTCATACCGTTCATTTCCTGTCCGTTTTGAAATAGGGTCAAACTTTCTGTATTTCCGTTTTCGTCTTTTATGAACTGAATTTGTGCGGCAACTTCTTTTAAGTAAAAAGTATCTTTCGATTTGGCGAAAATATTGAACGATGGCTGCCCCGTTGCCTGTGCTTTTAATTGTTTACCATCTTTGGTAATTGTAATTTTAAAAGTGGGCATTAATTCGTAGACGCCTAGATAACTTTCCAGTAGTGCTTCTGGTACTTCAAACTCTTTAGTGAAGTTACTGGTATCAACACCTAATTGTTTAAGCATATCTATCGCATTTATATTTCCAGGATTCATTTCCACCGTTTTGGTATAGTTTTCAATAGCACCTTTGTTATCACCTGATTTCATTAACGCTTCGGCATAACTATCATATACGTTGGCGGAATTTGGATACGCGTCTACATTTAACTTAAAGACTTGAATAGCTTCTTTGGTTTTGTTAGACCTTAATAATTTATATCCCGCTTGGTTCATCTCATTTTCATTGACATCAAAATCTTGATTGTCTTTATTTTTCTCATAAAAGGCTACTCCTGCATCAATACCTGCTGTCTCTATGACCTCTAAAACTTTAGATGCCAAGGAAGCTTTTGGGAGATCATAGCTCTTATTGTTTATAATACCGAGAATAGCTTGCGTAATTTGACCTAAGGGAGCGCCGCCTGTATTATTTAAAAGCACGATCAATGATCGGTCCGATGGCGATCTGGAAATTTGTGTGTTGAATCCGTTAATTCCGCCACCATGGCTAATTACGGCAATACTATCCGTTGTATTTCCAAGAGCTTCATTACCGGTCATCCATCCGTAGGCATAGTGAAAACTGCCAAATGCAGGTATGTATGGTTTAAAATACATATCCATATATTTTTGAGGTAACAATTTGTTGGTATATAGCGCTTGATCCCACAGATATAAATCTTCTACGGTAGAATAGAGAGATCCTGCGGCATACGGAATGGACATATCTAGGTAAGGAGCATTTATGAATTCGCTCCCATTTTTTTCATAGCCTGTAGCTCTATTTTTAAGGATGTTGGAGTGATGGTCAAATCCGGAATCTTTCATTCCTAGTGGAGAAAATATATGTTCCGTTAGCATTTCTTCATACGTTTTGCTGGATAGTTTTTCAACAAGAAAACCCAAAAGAAAGTACCCCGAATTGCTATAATTGAATCTTTCCCCTGGGGTAAACTCCAATTCCATATCCTGAAACTTTTTAGTGAACTCTTCTGGCGAATATGGGTCGCGACTATCTTCTTCAATAAACTTAGGAAATGAGGTGTAGTTGGGTATACCGGCGGTATGGGTCAATAAATGGTGGGTGGTAATCTGGTCTCCGGTAGTTATTGGATATTCTGGTAAGTATGTAGTTATGGGAGCTTGTAGATCTAGCTTTCCATCCGCTGCCAATTGAAGAATAAGCATGGCGGTAAATTGCTTGGTGATCGATCCTAAACGATGTTTGGTGTTGGGACTGTTAGGGATATCCCACTCCATATTCGCCATACCATAACCCTTTTTAAGAATGACATCACCATCTTTGGCAACAAGAGCAGAGCCATTGAATTTGCCATATGAGAGATATTGATTTAGGAGTGCATCTATTTCTTCTGATTTTGATTGCCCGATCGCTGAGGTACTTATAAAAAGCACAACAGATAGACAAGTAAGTAACGTACTGCTAATACTGCGATGTAATGATTTCATAATTTGTTTTTTTGATTGATTGAATTCTACAAGGTTATTTATTTTTCATTCTTATAAACTGTACCGTTTTTCATCACGAATTTTACGTGTTCCAAAGTGGAGATATCTTTTATTGGATTTGTGTCTACAGCAATAATATCTGCGAGCATACCTTCTTTTAATTCACCACGATCGGTGAGCCCTAGCATTTCTGCACTATTGGTAGTAGCGGTTTTGATAGCCTCTTTAGTACTCATGCCACAATCTATTAATGCCGCAAATTCAATGGCGTTTTTTCCATGGGGAATTATAGGCGTGTCCGTCCCAAAAGCAATTTTGACATCTGCTTTTATAGCTTTGGTAAGGTTTTGTTTGGCAATGGGCATTACATATTCTGCCTTACCGGCCATAACGGGATCCATTTTATCTATCATGGGTTCTATTATAGTGGCCAGTCCCCTGGTAGGTACTAGATAAACACCGTTTTCTTTCATTAGTTGAATGCCTTCATCATCTATAATAGACCCATGTTCAATAGAGTACACGCCGGCTTTTATCGCCTCTTTAATACCTTCTGTACCATGTGCGTGGGCGGCAACTTTAATATGGTGCCTAGCAGCTTCGTCAACAATGGTTTTCATTTCCTCATTGCTTAGTTGTTGGGCGCCAATGGCATCTTCCATAGAGAGTACACCTGCCGTGGCGTGCATTTTTATGAATTTGGCACCATGCTTAATTTGATATCTTACCGCTTCTATGGCGTCATACTTACCATTGATCACTCCGTCATTGGGACCTACGGTAACCAATCCTTCCGCCAGTCCTAAAGAAATATCCCCGTGTCCGCCGCTAATGGTAATCATATGTCCCGATGGAATAATTCGTGGTGCAGCTATAGTACCTTGGTCAGAAGCCTCTGAAACGGCAACATCTATTAATTCTGGAGTAATATGCAACTGCCCTATACTTCTAATGGTGGTAAAGCCTGCCATCAATGTTTTTTCAGCATTTGCAACAGCCCTAATAGTACCTTGACTGGCACTTTCCTTATAAACATAGTCCCAATTACCTTTAAATTCCCCATCTAAATGCACGTGCATGTCCATAAGCCCGGGTAACAATATTTTACCCGTTAAGTCAATCGTTTCCAAACCATCAGGCAATGCCTTTGGATTAATGGATTTGATACTTCCGTTTTCAATGAGCACGTTGGCAGGTGAAATTAATTTACCGGTTCTAACATCTAAAAAAGAAGCTGCTTTTATGAGTTTTGATTGTGCTAAAACGGATGATGTAGTTGCTAAAAGGATAAGAAGGGTTAAAACTTTTTTCATTTGGTCAGATATTTGTTTTACGGTTTTTTTTAAAAATCCAATGGTTATGGATTTATGATAAAGATAATGTTATAAAGTGTTAGGGGAGAGTACTTTGCTTATGGAAAGATACAGAAGTTTGATTAATTAAAGGTTAATGGATGGAGTTTAATCAGTCACAAACTATTCCCCTCCTCGGAGTGGCTAGGGGTGGGTTCTTTAGGGTTAGCATGTTCCATAAAATCTTCTGCATCCGTTTACCCACCCCTCAATCCCCTCCCGAGAGGGGAGGTTAGCGTCTTTGTTTTGAGTTTATTGGTTGTTGGGGAGCTACGTTTTCAAAAAGGTTACTACCACTTTTTTGCCTAAAAAGTGTAATAATGGTCACAAACTATTCCCCTCCTAGGAGGGGCAAGGGGTGGGTCCTTACAGGTTAGCATGTTCCATAAAATCTACCACACCCGATTACCCACCCCTCAATCCCCTCCCGAGAGGGGAGGTTAGCGTCTTTGTTTTGGGGTTTGTCGGTTGTTGGGGAGCTACCTTTTCAAAAAAGGTTGCCACCACTTTTTTATCTAAAAAGTGTAATAAAAGTCACAAACTATTCCCCTCCTCGGAGGGGCTAGGGGTGGGTTTTTAAGGGTTAGCATGTTCAATGAAATCTACCACACCCGATCATCCACCCCTCAATCCCCTCCCTAGAGGGGAGGTTCTCGTCTTTGTTTTGGTTTTTTTAGTTGTTAGGGAGTTACGTTTTCAAAAAAGGTTGCCACCACTTTTTTATCTAAAAAGTGAAATAAAAGTCACAAACTATTCCCCTCCTCGGAGGGGCCAGGGGTGGGTTTTTAAGGGTTAGCATGTTCCATGAAATCTACAGCACCCGTTTACCCACCCCTCAATCCCCTCCCGAGAGGGGAGGTTAGCGTCTTTGTTTTGGGGTTTGTCGGTTGTTGGGGAGCTACGTTTTCAAAAAAGGTTGCCACCACTTTTTTATCTAAAAAGTG